>Ga0209367_1001764_pt1 | contig 27461 bp, 11 predicted proteins | sample WorMetLIZISLAND2_FD_187412 | JGI IMG/M metagenome (GOLD analysis project Ga0209367, IMG submission 187412) | Marine gutless worms symbiont microbial communities from Max Planck institute for Marine Microbiology, Germany - Olavius geniculatus... ...
ACCAAACTTCACTGGACTTGTTTCGCCTAACGCACGACGAATCGCCATAGACGGAATAAAAATCCGATTTTGAATATATTCATCCGTTTCGGAGATATTCGCCGCCGAACTTCGAAGTCGTCCGAATCGGCCCAAATTTTGCATGTTTTTTTGGGGTGCGCCCCCTAAAATTTTGGACCGGCATTATAAAATTCGGCCTAGTACTGACCATCGTGCAAAATTTCACGCCGATCGGCCCACGCATCTCGGAGATCTCACGTTGCAATAAATAAATAAAACATCTAGGCTAAAACATAAGTCCTTCCGAAAACTATCGTTTTCGGGCGGACTAATAACGTCATCGTAATCCTACATAAAATCACTCGGATACATCAAGTCATAAAATTTCCAGAACAGATAAGTCTTGAGCGTTCGCTCGAATGTGTTAGTGTTATTGATGGCGCTCACGTGCAATGGCAGGTCGTCCCATGCACGCCTTGGTGGCCGCCAGGTTGAAGGCGCGCTCTCCAAACTTCAGACGTGTCCTTGGAACCTGTTGATCCCACCTCGTGGCTGACCACAAGACTGTGGAACGATGTGGCAGTGCTGAAAATGGTTGTAGTTGCATAGTCGCATGTCAATCATCGAGTGACATTACTGCCGATAGCTGACTGATCACACCCACTGATCCATGCAGCTTCACTAGCCGACGATCTTATGCCGCTTTCTTCTTTCTCGTCGTCGTCGGCGTCTATTAGGCACAATATGCCATTAGTCTGACGACGAGTGACAGCAGCAGCTTGCAGTGCAGACCGGCGGGTGGTCGCTGGCTGATGGCTGCATGTGTATCGATCTGCATCGCGAACCCAACTGTCACGTCCTTCGTGCGACCGCTATACCGCTGTCGGTCTCACTATCCACTCACCACTCAGTTTCCGTCTCTGTCCCTTTAGTCTACGACGTGGTTCCCTGCTGGGATTCGACGCAGAGCAGTGCATGAGTCTCCAGTTATGTTTGTTTCAACTAAAAATAGTTGGCCACTTTCTCGTTCTGTTGGCTATTCTACCAAGCTGCAAATATCAGCGCCTTTCTGACATAATTACGCGTATAAGCTAGATTATTACTAATATTACCAGTATTATTTACCAGTTCAGCACCTTTAATTAATCACGCCGTCACGTGCGAGTTTTGTGTGCTATAATGGAAAATTAATTCACAACTTTGTAATTAATTTTGACGGCAGACAGATGAAAAATAAACCGAGGCAAATTTTAGCATAAGTAATAAGACACGAATACCAGTTCGACGTACAAGTTTAAAAACGGTTTTTAAACTGGTTTACACTTTAAAATGCAACAATAACGACCACTAGTCGTTGGCTGTTGCTGTCGACGGCGGCGGTGGTAGTAACTCGTATTAGTTGCGGCGAATGACTGGTTCAAAAAACGTCTGCTGTCACAGAGAATGCTTTTGGGTGCTATAAATATCTGATTATGGTGACGGGTTCTCTCTGGAGAATGTGTCTGCGACAAGATTGGATTCAGAAACCATGTCGTCCAAGTGTCCGACGGCGACGTATTTAACAATAGCTGCAGTTGCGGACGCACGACGCACGCCGACGCAAGGGATTAATATTTTACTTGAATTCAAGCGGAACCGGATGGTCGCTTCCAGTGCAGGCGGTCCGGTCGTAGCTAGTTGACAGGCAGGTCGAACGGGGCGGCTAAAGGTCTTCATCAACCAGCCGGTAGCGCCGCACTTACTGCCGGGCATAGGCCTATCCGTCGCCGAAGCACGCGCCAGTCTTGCTGCTGCTGCTGCTGCTGCAGTCGTGCCGTTATACCGGGAACAAGCAGTATCGCCCACTGACCGCTGTCGTCTTTGCTTCTGTCGCTGCTACCAGCGCGCATCTGCATCGGCTTCATCAGATAGGTAAGCACACAACCTCACGTCACGTTGTTGAATAATTATTTCTCGCTTTGCTACAGAATTTACGCAGCCGCTGCTTTTCACTGATATCTGAACATGGACACTTTCCTTGGCATATTTTTTTTCAGAAGGGCAAAGCCTTTATCTTTTACCAGCGCTTTTTACTGTTATATTTCTGCGCTTTCCGTAAGATTGCCACGTTTTCTGCTGTAGGAAAATTTGAATTCGAATTTCCAGCACTTTGCATTAATAGTACAACATGATACTGTGCATAAACACCAGTTGTGTGTACCTGTGCACGTAAGACTTAATTTAATTTCTAAATTACAACGATCCTGCTATTCGCATTGACGTGTCTAGACGTGGGTGGACAGCTGACCGATTTTTATATTAATTTAGTTGCTGATGGTGACCTTATTAATCAGTGATTAATCAAAACGTTCAGGTCAGCTGTCGTAAAAAGGCGCGCTGGTTGTCTTGAAATAGACTAGTTTTGTTTTTGAATTTGATTACAGATAAACGTCTAGTTACAGGCTATTCCATGTTATCACAAAAGTGAGTCAACAAAAACTGATTTTTTTGTCTTTTTTGTTTCGAGAGTCGCGAAAGATTTTCAACTTCGCACGTAGTGATGGTGTGACCTTTGCAATGCAGTTAAACATCGTTACGCTAACGGTTTGTGACTTTCGTTTAATCATTTAGCGTCCCCAATAGCCATACGTCTTTCTGTCTTTCGTTTTTTTTATTTAAATCAGCCTACCAACTGGACGCGATCATCAAAGCCGACAGAATTCGGTTAGGAACAAAAGCGGTCAGGAGAGCGAGCGGGCGGTTACCGTAGGCGTAGAGACTGTGACCAGAGAGCGGAGAGACTGAAGTTTGTGCTTCTGTAATCACGGTCACTTTCTTGTCATTCGACTTCTACGCTACTGCAGGGGGTGTGTTCTCTATTGAATCCGTCAAAATCGGATTACACCTGCAGAGTGACCCGTGACTTGTGACTCGGCGTGTTCAGTGGTACGACCAACGCTTGTCGACAGTCGCTGTTAGTTGTACAGCTGAAACCGTGATGGCGCTGATTTCTATCCAGGAAAATAGTCAGTGCAAAAGAGTTGGGCGTCAGCAGTTAGATTTGTTTACTTCAACCGAAAAGTTCCGCTACCATGTGTTGTAAGTCTGAGTCTAAATTCTAAAAACAGTTTGATAGACCGCAATTAAAGATTATCATTTACGTGCAGAATGCATTCAAGGTTTAAAATGCAGTGTCAATGCAGCGTGTATAACTTTTTGTGTTTAGTGCTTACTCATTACGAAGTTTGAAGAGGGGAAAATAAAATACAGCAATAGGCTAAAAGCTTATGGCAAACTGCGGGTTGACGCTGACTACCGAAAGAAGATTAGCATTTGATAATGAAGGAGTTGGCTAAGATATAGTAGGTTGAACCCAACGCGAGTAGTAAATAGCGCTATTTTACACCAGATAAACAAAAGAATTCCTTAGCAAAAATACTTTAGATTTTAACCAATCTGATGTACTCAGCGCATATTATCCGCCAATACCGTAAACCCCAAGTATATACTGCCGACCCAAAAAACTATACTTTGGAACCAAACATAGAGCGAACCTAATGACCCGCTGCTAAGATGTGACTATTTAAATTTTTAAGATGTGGGCCGGTCGCCATGACGTAACGTCATAAGTCACGTAACCATTGGATTCGCCGACTTCATATACTGCACCGCAGAGCCATGCAAGAAGTAGAGAGGATGACTGGTTGTGGGAATATAACACTTTAAAATTTTCCAGGAAGTTAAGTCGGTCGGTCTATCGGTCGTCAGTATTATACTGATGTTATAATAATCCTCTTCGCTGCGTTATAAACCTAGCGTGCGCGGAGCAAAAGCAGTTAAAATCATGTCAGCAGAATGCATAAGCACGGCATGCACACTGTCTCTTATATACAGGGGTATACTGCACGTGAGTCGGTTCCGTTGCTATACAGGCCAGTGTCCATCTAAACAGTTTCTTGGCATCGCGACTGCTTGGTGTTGCCGTACTTGTATAGACGCAAGCTCGCTGCTGCACATTCGTAATCCAGCGCAGACCGACGCCACCGTAAACACTGCTTCACGTCGCTCGACTGCCTATGTATTGTTCACGCCCGCACGACTACGATTTCCAATCAGTCTTCTTCGGCCAGGCTTCTACCGCCGCTAGCTCCACTTCGTGTCATCTATGTCAACCCGTTTTCATCCACAATCCACGTCTCTAATTATTCTCACCGCATCTCGCCGTTTCCGATCTGCGGCCCACGCAGCTTTTATTCTGCCATCCGTCTCTATAGATCTAGTGGTCGGGCAGTCCACGCATGTAACTGAGTTCTGTGTTCAAGCATATTGCATGCGTTTCATCGCGCTACATTTAGTTAATTTGTGCTAAACTACTCTGTAACATACGTGACGGCCGTGATGACTTCGCTCTCGCTACATACTGAATTTTGCTCTGTAGGCCTATGCAAAGTGTTATGTTTGTATCTTGACGAATCGCAGAGTTAAAAGCAAAAACTTCGCACGTTGACGTTTTTTTGCTCGTGTTTCTAACACGTTAACGGCGTTAAAGCCACACGCATAAGGCTGCGCTTACATGTAAACCTTTTTCAAAAATATTTTTGCAAGTAATTTATGTTCTCTTTAACCTGTAGCCACGTCTAATACATTTGCAACTAGACTTTCAATCGCTTAAAGCTAACTGTCCGAGGGTAAGCCGCAGTATAATGCACACAAAAACGCACAAAAATCTACGTGACCTTGACCTTTGAGTATGGCCTTGATGAATAAATTTCTAGAGCTTGTCGAGTTACGTAACTTACGTATCGGGCTAAGTCCAGCAGTTTCTAAGTTACCGTGTTAACAGAAAAAAGAACAAAGAAAAAAATCTTTGCGACAATGCTAAAAATAATATTGCCGCGGACAGCAAAAATGTCATAGAACATTTTAGCAAAATTGTGCACAAATGGAGATAGGCGGTGGTGCAGGCAAAATAAAACACAAAACATTTGCAAACGCTTTTGGAAACGTTTTGCATGTAAGCATGGCCTATATAATGGATTTGCTGCTTATAAGATTTCGTTTACGTATAGCTTTACACAGTGTGCCGATATGCAGCATTGTGAGACGGAATTACGGAGTCGTGTTCGGATTGTAGTAAAGCTGAGTTGAGCTGTTCTGGCGTCAAGTGTGTTTTACTCGTGTTTCACATACTTACCAGACATGCAGTGCCGCGTTGAATGACAACCTGTGTTTTTGGTGCTGTTTAGCGACAATTGCGATGCCAAAGAAGGAAACGAAGACTGTGGCTGTGGCTGGTGCAGGGTTTTCAATAGCGAACGTTTGGGTGTAAATACGCCCCAAAATTTCAGCCCGTACGCCAAATTTTAAGACGTGGACGTCACGACGTCCAAAGCAATCTGCTTCGTATTATGTTTATTTGTCTATACTAAACTGGGAATTAACGTCACAATCTGTTTTCAAATGTTTCGTTGGTTTTAAAAAATTTCGCTGACTGTCGTGTTTCTGAATACTTCATTTCATGAAGACGAGGCACACAACCGTATTAATTTAGGCCTATTATGTGTACAGTTCTGATCCAGAAACTGCAATTTTCGTTTTGCATAAAGCTAGTAGAATTAAATATTGCTTGTTTTTACAAAAAGCCCAGCTGTCGCAAAGGAAGACGCGCTACAGCCTATATAGTTCGTTCCACTACTGGCCTTCAAGGTCATCCAAAGTCAATGATTTTTTTACGTTATTTAAAAGCCAATAGGCCTATGTGACTTTATTAATGATTAATTAATTAACCTTGGCCTTATTTCTCGTTGTTTCTGAGATACGGCCGCTTAAAACTTTCCATTAAAATTGCGTCCAAACCGCTGCAGATGAAGACATGACTACTACTGACAGCCTATAGAAAGTCGCCAGCGCCCTATCCGATGGTATCATCGTAGTTTAGCCACAATACCGCACGGTTAGCATACCATAGTGCACTATGACCTTTGAAGGTCATCCAAGGTCAGTGATTTTTATGTAATTTGAAAGCCAATATGCGACTTTCTCTTACAATAGCAACCTAAGCTCTATCACGCACCGTTTAACGACAATACATCTACGACAGACAAACTAACAGACAGACTGACAGACGACAACCGTGTTATAGACGCGCTATACAGCATAGTTAAGTTATAGCACGTAAAAACCACGACCCATGTTGTTGGTGCGTAAGTGACACATATGTAGGAGGGCCTAAGTATTGTTTTGCATTAAGTTTTTGCTTGAGTTTTCTTGTAGACCTACTGCATGACTTTCAGGTTTTGTACACTGACGTCCAATTTTTTTTAGCCTGGAAGTCATGACGTCCTGAAAATTCCGGTCTATTGAAAACCCTGGGCTGGTGTCTCACCATTACTATTCTCATTATGACTTTCGGGGACAGTAAGAAAGCTACTTTGCAAATGAAAAGAAATGTTCTGATTATTTTCTGACATTTTTTCCTAAAAATCTGTTGCAAACATTAATAATCTAATTGCGTATTTAAAGGAAACAGACACTCATTAATACATGTAATACTTATACTTAACGCACTACCTCTATAGTAATGCAACATTTATTTGTTCACGCAATGCGCTTTAGAAGTAATGTTATCATCATGGAGTATTTGGCACAGATCTGCATTTTGGTCGTCATATGTGGTATTATACAGCAATAGAGTTGTCTGTCGCTAATGGGTGGTGCGTAATAATAGCCCATCAGGCTCGGCCCATCTCAATAACAACTGCTGTCGGACATGGTAAAATAGAACGTCTCTTTGCTTTTAGCACTACATTCAATCACACACTGCCACGAGTGAGGCCCATTATAGTGTTATGTATCGGGTACCACAAAAATGACTTTCTTTAGCATTTCGCTGTTATTTTTTATTCCATAGACACCTAGAATTTAAGCCAGCAATTTTACAGCAAACTGCAAATTTTGGCACATATGTCATTGTTACGACGGTCCACTGTTTAGATCTTTCTCTCTGTATTAGTCTGTCGCTTAGGAAGTGCAGTTACTGTGTTAATTGCAGTGTGTGCCGAGTAATAAGACGAATTTCTTCGTACTCGTATATTACAGTTATATATACAGTATAACATCCTGACATCGTAAGCACTCCCGGCCTCCGATACGGCGCCTGTATACGGTCGCAGTGGCAAAGAACCCCGATCTGCACTGTCGCTTCCTCTTGTATGTGCTACCTGCCAATCAATCTCTACGGCCGCCCCCGCTCAGAGTGTAGGCCTAGCTCGGACGTGCGTCGCGCTTCTAATGTGATAATCATAACTCCCCACATCATAACTTTTCATAATTTCCCACACCCAACAGTCATAGTTGACGTTTTCATATGTTGTGTTTGCAGCTTTTGTTGCCATTTTATCGCTTGTGCTGGTAATTTTCATGTAATTTTTCCTCTGTGTTTTTCCCGACATTTTATGGGTGTCATTGCTACTTATCTGCTGTCAGTCAGTTCGTCTTCCGACAAGTGGAACAGAATGCAATGTCGGTTTATGCTTGCCAATATACAGTTGCGAGTTCGTGTCTTGCTGGCTAAGCACTTTGTGCGCAGTGTCGATCTACAATCCAGTGATTCAGTATCGGTGTGGAGACAGCAGCAGCGACGAGGATTGGATCTGAGAAGAAGGCTTTATCAAAAGCAGAAATAATTTTAGGTTGTCGTTTCTCGCGTTTTTGGAAGGGCACAAAGTCAATGGTGTCTCTCCGCCCAAAACTTTGGGTGGCGCACTTTTCCTGTATAGTTAATGATTTGACGTCCATGTGCAGTCAAACGTCATACGCATACAGACGTGCATTCAGGGATGCTAATTCTGCGCACAGTATGGTTGGTGACTGCACCGACGTCGTTCGTGTTTGCGGCCGACGCGTAGAAAATCGATCACGTCTTCAAGCAACGTGTTGCTGATCGAATTAACGTCACATCCGCCACAGTCGACATTTGGCGTCGACAAGACGTCAGCACAAGCAAAAAGCCAAGACGCCACTTACTTTCATTTATTACCAGTATGTATTTGTTTTATGCACAACATGCTGTATACAAGCTATGTAACAAATCCACAACATGTTTACAACTTCTGTACGTACGACTTGACAAACAAAAGTTGTTGGAGTTGTGGCTTAAGCAGCAAATCTTGCAATTGCAGACCAGTATAACCAGTACAAAACAACAAAACATTGGTGTTTTAAGCCTCCGTCCGGTTGTCTTTCGTAAACGCGTTTGTGGGCCTGTCCATGAGTCTCAAAACGTGTACCTACTGTGTATTAGCACGTATGGTAGAGCCCAATGAAGGGAATTTTACCGATCGCTGATTGATGATGTAGTTTAGACTAATGATGAACTGGTTATTCTTTAAAGGTCGAAGGTTAAAAGTCAAGGTTACCAGATGTACACAACTTCAAGACGTTATGTTTCCTGAACTGCTTGAAGGATTTTCACGAAACCAATCACTGTAAATTGGCAAAAAGCGCTTTAATTTGTGAAGATAGTGGGTCAAAGCCAAGGTGGCAGAGAGGTTAAATATTTCAGCAGGTTACTATGGTAGCGGACGAAGTCACAGCGTCATCTGGTTGTGAAATTAGTAAACTGTGCCAGTATAATGTATAATAATGACTCCCTCTAAAAAAATAACTCCCCCAGTCATTATTATATGTACAGTTTACACTCCCCTAGTATAATATTAACTGCTTGTGTGACTAATAAAAAGTTTTCCTTTAAAAATCGTTGTTGCTGCTTATTCAGTGTATGTTCTCGCTTATTCTGTATAATGTTGATAACTACATAGGATTAAATATTGAGTGGGGAGTGTAAATTATACATATAATAATGACCGGGGATTCATTATTATATGGGAGTCATTATTGTACATTACACAGGTCAGCTGTTGTATGTTGAGTATTACCACCATTACTAATGTCTAAAGACGTGTACATAGCGACAGAAATGAACTGAACTGAAGTAAACTGAAATCACAATTTCGTTGCGTTGGACGAACTGTACTAAGTGAACGAACTGGCAGTTGAGTTCATTTTATTTCTGTCGCTTTGTATGCGCCTTCAGATTTCTGCGCAGATTAGATAAAATTGCTTCTGAGTGCGTGCAATAATTTGATTGTTTAAGGAGAGCGCGTTTTCGTGAAGACGAATAGTCTACACGAAGTTGCAGGTGCTGTAGCCGTCGATATAATGATCGTCCCGTTTATTCGCAGGCTCATATTTCATCGGACTAGATAAAAATGTAAGCCTAATCTATTCACTTTACTTCGCCATTTTTCAAACCTTGCTACTCAAAATTTTAGTGTCAGCGTGCTTTAACCGTGGTTCAGATACTAAGCATGCTAATTGGTTGTGACAAGCGGCGTACAGTTGGTAGTCAGTCAGTCATTTAATTAGCAACGCACCTTTTTCGTCTGTCGGTGCTGAATATTTCAGGTGCTCGTTGCTTACTACAACGACGCTTGTCACTTTGGTTTAGATGCCGCAGAATGGACTCAATTTGGTTAGCTATAAAGCAGACTCCATCATATAATATGCATGCGGCAAACGTTAGTTTTACAGTTACGGCTTGTTTATAGGTTAATAAACGGCTCAGAAACTGACATGCTGCTTGTAAGGTGTATAAGATTAATCAACGCTTTTAACGAGACTAGGAAACACTCGTAGAGTCCAAACCTCCGCCAAAACTCACCTACCTGCTGGTTAATAATTGGCTCCCACCAATTAGTGCAGTGGTGCCTTTCCATGATTACATGTGAGAATTGTCGTGCGCTTGATGGTAGGTGCGTAAGTCAGTTTCTTGTAATCTTATTCCTTGTTTGGCAAAAATCGATCGTGCTGCTACTACTTTTTTATGCTGACGTGTGTATAAACTTCGGAAAAAGCGGAAAGTTGTATTGATGCAGGTAAAGGCGCCGTGAAAAATTCAGGACAAGCGAGAAATGCGGTACCAGTATTAAACACGTACGGCTTTATCGAGTTGATGTAGCGTGGACGTCACGACGCTGTAATCAGACTGTACGTGGTGCATAAGCCGCAGTGTATTGCCTTGATGGCACACCGTCGTACTGTACATGTAAATCCTATACTGGCAATGTTTGTCACAGACGCAGATGCTTGCAGTAGACCGACCGACTTCACGATGGCACGATATACTGTCTGACAGTCACACCACTCTGCAACGAAGTCGGACTAAACTTATCTGTCTGGGCACAAGTCCGAGGCGACAATTCCGGCTGAGTTGTGCCGTAATCCTACTGACGCTGTTTAGATCGACACTCGGTGGATTTGGTGACCTAATCCTAGCCGTTTGTTTGGCGCAAACGGTGACTGTGCAGATGCAAATGTTGGTCGCATGGCTTCAAAGGTTAGCGGCCATCTAGGACTTCATAGCCAGGAGTTTCAGACTTTGTACATTGCTTTGCAGTGCTTCTTAACGCCGTTGCTGGACAACTGTAAATGCATTAGTTTTAGTTAGACATCAGATTATTCTTAGCTAGCAACCATCGACTGAAATTTGAGCTTTTTTGATTTCTTAAATTGCTGTTTGGTTTCACACCGTATAGACTAAGCTGGCTATCCGTTATAATATTATTTACACTTCGAGTAAATAAATATGTTATATTCAGTAGAACATAATACTTGCACATGCGCAATAAATGTATCTTTTTAATGCATTTTTTGCTCTCATCGTTTTCTATATTTTTGAAGTCACGGTTCTCTCGTTTGTTTCGAATGCCCCCATGGGGGCGGCACATCATATAAATTAGACGCGTGCCAGTCGGGACTGAACGACTTACGATTCACGTCACAAGACAATCACTTTATCCGATTGTGTTATCGTCAGCAAATTGGTCAGAGCATAAAGCGCAGCTGCGACTCCTCGCAAAGCATGATTGCTCTCATCTGATACGGCGCTCCACTGCGCCAATATAAGTCTAATACGACAAGCGCCTAGCTCTGCCTTGAATTGTTACTTCCGATGCCGTCGCTCAAACGTAGACGGATCTTATAGTCAGGAAGCTGCTCTTATTATGATCTATATCGACAATACGTCCTGCTTTGACCTTCTGCACTGAGCTGACAATCTTTCACTGAATACAGAGACAAGTAGGCCTAACAACAAACCTGTGTCGACCCAGTGCCGACATATCGTGCGGCTGTCTGCCTGACCTTTGACTGTTTGAGCTAAAAATTGGCACACCGATAACTTTTGTTCTGGAGAACGTTCATGTCAATTTTGATTATTTTATGCTTTTACTTTCCGCATTAAGAACGGATTGAGGGAATTTAAGGACCTTGCGGGACATACGAAACAAAACACACGTAACTTGATCGATGACTGAATGGAAGACCAAATTGATTCAAAAACAATTTTAGTTTACTTTGCCTAAATTACTATTTTAGATTGCAGTAACGTCAAGCATGATATCCTTTTAATGACATGTGTAACGTTACAAATACAGGGTGGTCCAAAAAGCGGCACAAAGTTTATGGCACCATAATTTTGCAACCGTACATCACAGAGTCATGCGGTTTTCAGCAAATTGTTCCGAAAAAAATTCTTTACGTGACTAAAGTTAGTGTTTAAATACAGCAGTTAAATATTCTTTGTTATTGTTGCTGGCAATTGAACTATGCAAAAAAAGTTTTACCCTAGACATCACGGTCCATGAAAACGTGCCACTTATATTTTTTTAATAGCTCCGTGAAAAATTGGCCGAATTTAATAATTTTTGGCATGCGACATTAAGAAGAAACTTGACATAAATGTTTTTAGTTTTGGCCACCTCATCTTAATGTTGTCGCTACACTACCATGTGAAATGCAGAAGTCGCAGTTTGGCCATTGACAACAATGAATTCCTACCAAGTTGCGCATGCGTCAGCTCAGAAATTATTAATTGATTAGCGACAAACACGATTGGCAATTATTATCTTTCAAAAAGTCACATGTGTCACATCACATTATCTTCATTACAGCATATGCTCAAAATCTCCCGTTGCAGCACAAACGCAAGCGGTAAACGTTGACATCTCTGCCAACAGCACGTTCAATAACTGATGACTCAAGCGGCCCACTCGCTGTTAATGTATCATTTCAGTTTGTTGACTTACAATTTTAACATAAAGACGAAGTGACAGATGTTCAATGATTTTGCATAGTTCAATTACCAGCGACAATAACGAAGAATATTAAAGTCCTGTATTCAAACACTGACTTTAGTCACGTAAAGAATTTTTTTCAGAACATTTTGCTGAATACCACATGACTCTATGACGCACGGCTGCAAAATTATGGTGTCATAAACTTTGTGCTGTTTTTTGGACCACGCTGTACTTCGATCTGCTGAAAGGCGTGATCTACAGTCCCATGCAGATGTCCGTGATATACAGCTGTGTTCAACATGTGCTTTGTAGGTTGTCGGTGTCGGCGGATAAGTCATTTGAACGATAGTGTGCACGGCGAAATCTCGCTGTGATGTCGGGAAATGCTGAGGTTGTTTCCTGGTCGAAAGACTCGATCTACATACGCTGGACATTCGACGACGATCGTGTCAACTCTACCTTTGCCGGCTACCAGATCCAGTACCAGGCAGTTGGCAGCAACGTGCAGCAAAGGTCAAGTCTGCTCGACATTTCCACCAGCGCTTACGACATAACGCACCTTCACGAGAACACCAACTACAAGATCTGCGTGCTGCGCATGCGCGAACCGATTAGTTCCGCTGTCAAGTCGTCGACCTCAGAAATGCTGGAAGCCAAGGCGTGTGTCAACGGCTCAACGTCGACTGACTCGCTGTCCGTAGCACTTGGCTCCACGTTCGGAGCGTTCCTGGCGCTTGGTCTGATCGTGGCGTTAGTGTTCGTTGCCAAGTGGCAGCACTCACGCCGTGCGAAGAAGCAACAACAGGCTGCGGAAGTAGCTGGTAACGGTGCTACAGCCAAGGCAGAGTTTGACATCGACGACGTAGATGACGTGCTGCGCGTTGAAATCGCTGAAGAAATCGACACCAGTAAGAATTATCGCATTTTACAGTTTTGGTATTAAGGACGCCAAATAGTTTTTGGTTTTTACTTTGTTTTGGTAATGGTGTTTAAATAGCCTACGATATCGGTGCAGAGCACTGTAATTGTACATTGTAATTTGCGTTTCGGTTTACTGAGTGTTGTTGTTCAACGCATTTGAAGTTTTACAGCGTCAGCCTGAGTTTTTGGGTGGTAGACTGGCAGGGTGCTTATAATTAACAATTTTTTCTTTAGCGGACGATAATCTTCAGAAGTACAATAAATTTAAAGCGGTAATTGTGCTTATTGTATTGTAAGAGGTCGATGCCAACCTACCATTTTTGCCTTTGACCAAAGCTGCACTGAGGATTCCAGTAACGGAAAAACCTCGCTTGTACAGTGGGAAATTATTTAAATGTAGTAAACTTTCTATTACGTGTATATTTGCAACTAAGTTATAATTACTTTTAGTGATAGTAAAAACAGTATTATTTCAATCGAAACACTATTCGCCTGTACTACAGTCTGCAATTATACACGTATCAGCTGTCAAATGCGCAACGGCTGGAGGTAGATAATCACGTTGCGTGACGTTTTGCGCGTTTCTGGTTGATATCGCTGTAGAATTGCCGCTCCAAAGTACAAAAGTTGTATTGTGCTTAGAGTAGGGCTACCGTTGTAATAATGGTTTATTACGTTTTGGCTTGATGTTCTGTTCTAGCGACATACATGTAAGCAGTGAATGAGGTGTTATTTAATGCGTGCTGAATGAATGAAAGAAATGCGTCGCGCTATCGATGGACCGCGTCGCGTCTGTTGTCGGCATATCAGTCACGACTCTGTGACCGCCTGTGTGCGTGGATGGGGTGGTGTAGTACTGTCGCTGGTACATGTGTGCGATGCCGTGCTTGCGTGTGTTGTGTGTTCAGTCCCCGGGGAATACGTGGCTCTATCGACCACAGCAATGACGACGTACAGTTCCAGTACACTGCCGCCGCCAGCGTGGACGTCGTCTCACATCACCAGCGCCGCAGTCGACGTCACGCTAGACGACCAGCAGCTGCAGCTGCAGCACCAGCCGCTACCGCGCGGCACGCTCACAGACGACGACACCGCCGCTGTCGACATGCACACTGCACGGCCGGACACGCTCTCTGATCACCGGCACACGGACACCGCCACTGGCAGCAGTTAGCGACAACGACGTTGACTATGAGTGATGAAGCTATCACTACGTGGTCGACGTATCAAGACGTTCTGCTACATTCCTCTGACCTCTGTCTCGGCACGGGTCGTTAACCTGCAGCGATGTTGGAGGCTGTGAGGAACGGCTGCGCTGGATAAGCTTATAATAGTGCTTAAGTTTAACTTTCTATCCGCTGTGCTTAATTAACAGCGGTAAAACACGTTATTATTGCACTCGTACTGCCTATGCCTACATCCAGCCATACTGTCTGTACTAGATGCCGCACTGCTAAGAGTGGGTAAGTGAGTATACTGCGAGCTTATACCACTCCAGACAGTGCGGTATCGTACTTAAACCACGCTTAGATCGCATGGACTACATCGTCATTTGTTATATGACGAACGACTGCAGCCGAAAAATTGTGAAAACAGTACCAGCGCAAGCTAAATGTACTTTAAACAGTGAGATATAAGGTGTCGATAACCCATTATTGTTCATGCCAAAATACTATTCGCTTGCTAGAACTAAGCGTGTTAGATGCACTACAGTTTAGGCGGCAAGCGGGGAATAAGTCTGTTAAAGCGCTGTGCTGTAAGTTCGCTTAATACTCACTTATCCTATACTCCAGACTGTGGTTTAACGTAGACGTAACTGGAGCGCAGTTCTTTGGGTTGGTGGCGTGGCGCAGCGGTAACGCGTTGTGTCCGATCAACGAAATTGCTCTACGCCGAGCCGGGTTAGTACTTGGATGAGTGACTGTTTGCGGTTAGGCAAACCATCTCGGCATGTAACCAGCCGCCTAGGTTAACTCAGCCTTCCATTCCAATCTGGCTGGGGCTGAGGCAAGGCGCGTTTACCTGTGTCGGGTAGCAGGTAACACTGTGTGATCTTGTGATAGGTTTCCTATAAAAAGCTATACAGTAAGTTTACCTTTAACCTTTAACTTCTTGCTGCGGACTCTGGCGAGTGCTTGCTTGCGTGCGTCGCTATTTCGAGCCAGTGCATAACCATCGTCCGTTGACGTACGGCGAGCGAGCGCCGGTGACTGATGGCGGCTGTCGGCTAGCCAGGGCGCGCTGGACAGTAGTCAGTGACGTCAAGCGACCGCACACAATGACAAGTGACTTTGTTAGCGTGCAGTGCATTGTGGGGTCCAGTCTACAGTCTAGTCAGTCAGTTCCTGCTGATCTACAACCTGATCTACTGAGCCACTGCACTTGACGTTAAACTCTGTCCAACGTTCTAGCTGACCACCCGAACAGCTTAAGCGTCGTTTCCATTAATCGCAGCGCACGCAACATAACGCAACACAAAGGATGTAATGCTACCGACGTCGCTGTAACGCAACGACCGTTTCTATTCTTGCTTTTTTTGGCCACTGCGTGCGTGGAAACCCGGCTTTACAGTCGTCCATGCCACGCGAACTCTGCTTTCGTCTAACCGGTCCATTTAAATGTAGGCTACTGCCCAACAGTCAACCTGTGGGCATTGCTCTGGCAGTACTTTTACACTAGCAAAGTCAGAGCACTGAAAGCTAAAGTCAGCAAAAAATAAAATAAAATAATTTCTATAATTAATAAATTAACTGTGGCAGTCATCTGTTTATTAATGCACATGGCTTTAGCTGGCAGACAACCACGCTTAGATATTAGGTTTCATGGTATGATGTTTTATGCAAAATTATTACTTTATATCTATTTTCTCTTAGCAATCAAACCAGTGTCTTGACTGACCGTGACGTACTGAAAAATCACTAGATGTAATATATATTTGCCAATAAATGCAGTATTGGCTAAGTTGTTAGGCCGCCCGAAACGATGGTCCGGAAGGCCTTATGTTTTACAACAATTTTTTTCTTTATTCTTAACGCGAGATCTCCGAGGTCCGTTGGCCGATCGCCGAGAAATTTTGCCGCATGCTCGGAAGCATGTTCAGTTTTATAATCTCAATCCAAAAATTTTGGGCCTGCCCCTCCCCCCCAAAAAGAATTGAGAGCCAATAACGTACTAAATTTGGCGAGATTTTGGACGACTTCAGATTTGAGCGCAAATATCTTCGGAAAAGATAGAAAAAAGAAAACTACCTTATCGACTGCGATTCCTTCCGCGTTAGATGGAAAAAGTCCTGTGAACTTTGGACTACTTGCCACAGCGTTTACACGGCTAATGTTTACCCACCAAATCGACTTATTTCACACCGCACCGGGGATAGGGGTTCTTCCAACAATTTGTTACAAAGGGGGTTAAAATTGGCTTAAAATGTAGTGTATAAACCATTATTATTTTGGCGCTAAAAGGAGTAGCTCCACGAAACTTCACCACGTGATGTGCCGCTAGGTGGGGATGTAAACCAGGCACAACTTTTAAGGGGGCACAGCCCCCTTAAAATTTGGGAAGGCAAAAAACGTTCAAAATTCGTTGCGATTTAGGACAACTTTCGACTTTGACTGCAAATATCTCTGGAATAGATGCAACTATCGACAAGTAATAAACGACATTATCAACTACTGTTTCTTTTACGTTGAACAATAAAAACAGGTGAACTTTGGTGTACTTACCACGTAGCTGCATTTGCTCATTTCGATCTACCCAAAATCGACGGTGCGAGCGTTTTTGGACAATTTTTGATCGCATAGATCTCGACAACGAATAGAGATATTGATAAATGTAAAACGGCATTTTCAACTACGATCTGTTTTAAGTCGAACGCAAAAATGGGTTAACTTGGGTCGTTAACAACAAAGTTCTTGTGTCTCATTTCAAACTACCCAAGTCCAACATTGCGCTCTCTGTATAAGATAATGCAATTGCGTTCGGATCACGTGACTTCGCTGCGAACGGAATGTCAACCCCTTAACTGTCCCCTCCCAATCGGACTTACGGCGCCGAGCGGCCTCACGTTGGGCTTTGCCCCAAATTTTAATCTTCTTTGTTTTTCTGTTGCTGTCTCGTGCTGTAAGCGATTAGTTCCGTACTGCGATACACTGGCTGCGTTGATTAATTTAATTAAAAGATTTCTGTGCTATGTGCGGATGCATGATTGAAATATTACGTTGAATATTCTTTTTATTACCGACATTATCACCTATAGCTGGAGTTTCTGATTTTTTTACATTTTTAAATGTTCTACTTTGTGTATATTTAATAAATTGTATATATAGTGTGCAGTAAATTGTAGACCTAATGTTTATAAAATGTGTGTGTGTGTGCACAACTGTGCAACATTGTTAAATAAAAGTCTGCATTACATTTATTTCTGGCAGGAACGGAACAGCAGTGAGTGTATAGCCAATTAATAGCTATCGACTCAGCTTCCATTATTTATATACTTTGTGGCTGCCTCTAGGCGATACAGTGATTGATGTGGAACCTTTGGACCGCTACAAAGCCGCTGTATGCGAATACAAATCAGTGATTAATCTTTGATGCAGAAGTCTACTTGCATCGAGTTCAGCATTATCACCCCATTATCATTATGATTGCAGATTGCTGTGGGTTTAGGCTACATACGAAAGCTTATGTCATTATAAAGGCTTGCATAATGCATGGTCTTTTCTGCTGGCGACTAAGCGGTAGCGATAAGCCTACAAATGTGAATAGGTCTGCGGCTGCTAAGATTTAGGTGTTCAGAGTTTGCTGTGATGAATCTGAATTAGCGCGTTATACACTGCTCGACGTAGTCTGTGGTCTGACAATCGTGGTTTAGGCTACTCGTGCGTGCTGAATTATTAGCTGATTGCGGACTGCAGTGCAGAAGCGGATGGGCGCCCAAGGAAAAGAGACGTCTTCGAGTCGACGCACCTATAGCACGGTAGCAGGCAGGCTGTCCATGCTACACAGTCGGTCATCGACTGACATGAACAGGTGCTTGTCTGAGCTGCATCGGTTTATTAGCCTTCACTCGTGCCATGAACAACAGTTGTACAGCACGCTATATATAGGCTAGGATAGTTCTGAAAGCACTATAAGATATCCAGCTATTGCAGAAAGAAACAGATTTCAGGTGTTTAATTGAACACGGCAGAACACCTGTAAATAGGCTGCAGCTGCAACATTGTGTTCTGCAGCCGCGTAATCAGATGAAACTAAAAACGAACAGAACTAGAAAGCACTCTATGTCCAGCATCCCCGAGTAAGACTGTGTTTTTATACTTGATTGTGTATGAAAATTACATCAGCGACAAAAAACCTTTTAAAAATTTCTGAATACAGATCGTGATCTGAGTTGCCGCCAAAATCGTTTCAGTTTCAGTTGGAGTGCATACCCACTTTGGTACTTGGTAAACAATTTAACCAACATTATTATCAACTCAGCCCTTTATCTCTGCGGGGTAAGCAAATTGTGTACCGGCCTATCTGGACAGAGCAAAGGCTGGGCGCGGTCACCTGTGTCGGATAGCAGGCAGCACTGTATGATCCAATGTGGCAGGTGACGCTTCATAGCTCTGCGATGGGTATACACCACCTTTAATCTTTTATTGTAATCAGCGGGACTTGACGCTACTGGTCAAGGCCGATTGTCTGTCCCACTAAAAATTATTCTTATTCGGGGATTTTGTTATGGAGTTTTGCTAAAAAGTTGTTCAGCTGTGAGGACGTGTGGTAATAAAGCAAGTCATATAAACTGTCGTGCGTTGACGAGCTATGGACGTACGAGCTGCCGACAGACTCGGGGAATTATAGCGCAAGACATGCACTCAGCTGACACTGACCAGCAGCAGCGGTAACAACTAGCAACAATGCGTGATATACGCCATCTTACGTCTATGCATATAAGTTTCGTTAACAAATGCGACAAAAAGCAAGCAATACAGGAAAAATAATGAATTTCGAAACTGCAGTAAACAGAATACATTGTTATACCTCAACGCAAATACGTGCATGCGATTGGTCCAAATCGCTTTACGTGTTTTGTTTGAATGATTGAATGATTTTTGTTAATTTTCTTTTGTTTTGGTTTTGAGGTATAACAAAACAAATAGTGACTAGCGTGTCGATCATCATCGAAAATTTTTGACCCTTAGTTCGTAAAATGTTGATTTCGATCTATATCTCGGGCAACATTTTACAAACATTCGGGTCAAAAATGTTCAATGATAACCTCGACGCCAGTCACTATTTGTATAATGTCCAAATTTTTAAAAAGTTAACGCAGATTGTTACAAAATTGTCTTGTAAATTGTGCACAGGTGGAAGGGTTGTTCGCTGTTGTGGTAGCTGTGTTGTGAAAAAGTCGACGGCCGTAAGATAGATCAGAAATCGATAAAGCAACCGACAGAATGTGCGCCGGTGGACACAAGAAGAAACCATCAATCACCATCGTCAGCACAGATATTGACAGTACTAGCCTATCGAATGGTGCTTTAGCGCTTGTAACAGCCAGAAAGCCAACACGTGTTGCAGGTGCGCCTGAAGTTGTCATGGAAACGTATGAATTCTGTAATGTTATATCTGTACTGCAATTAACGTTCGGACTAGTTATTAAAAACCGCTTTAGGTGTTTCTCCTTCTTTTTCGAGCTATAGCCGCACGCACAAACATGCACTATAGTATATTAATTTTAATGTATATCGGCTGAATTATACTATACAGTGGTTACACAAATGTAATAAATGTAAAATAGCAATGCCTGATATAAGAATGAAAAATGAACTTAGCATAAAACAGGCCTATAGGTCTACCACGCGCAAAAATCGCTGAAAATTTTTCAGTTTTTGAAAAATAAATTTGTTCGAAACATGTCAGGGAATAATTTTTTTCAGTTACACAGAACGTGACATTACAAATTAGCAAGTCAATATTTATAGACAAAAAGCACAACTGTCGCTAGGATTACCGACCGTAGTTTACTGCGTGGCAGTTTGTATGGCACTGTCGCTATATCGTGTGGTCGGCAATGGAGGGATTAGACGGCATTGGTAGATGTTTATAGCCTGTTAATAGCAGCTATTTCGCTGATACAGTTTGGCCGTAAAGCGCCATGCGAATTTTGGAGTTGGGGGTAAGCACCCCTGTTTTCAGAAAACAGGGTCGACGATAATGCGATTGGAAAAAGCGTTAGTCAGTTCCCATAGGCTGTCAATGGTAACCATGCTGCTAAGTGAGGCAGTAAGCTTATGGCCGCAATTCGCGATACAAATATTTGGGGTGCAGACAGTACTTCGGTTTGGGGGAATGAAAGGTCGTATGGGATCCGAATCGACACTCCAAGGTAGCAGTGAAACAACCGTATTTGCTTGATCAGACCGTTTAGCCACAGAACATTTTGTAACAGACAACAGACAGACAGAAACCTGTGACATGGGCTCGACCGTTTGTACAATCGGCCAAAAAAGTGCAAATTAATTATATTTGCACTTTGTAAAAAACAGCTGTGTATGATCAGCTGAATCGTGCAACCGCACCCTGCATGGATCCCTGAGCTGAGACGCCAAATCAATCAATTCCGAGATGAATAAATAATGACTAACGAATCGATATCATACGCGACTCACAGACGATGTTGCTATCATAACTGTGCAAATACTTTACCGTTTTTTAATATTTCAAAATAAAAACAATAAACAATAACTCTTAAACAAAATATTATCTGTGCTTTTTACATCGCTTAAAAGTCACGTCTGCAGGCAAATTCTGCAGGCAAGATTTTGTTGCGCAGCTGAAAAAGTTTCGGAAAGCGGCAAATGCGCCCTGATTCTTTCTGAGACTTTTGCGCTTTATAAATCATTTACTTACTTACTTACTTATTTACTAAATGTGGAGCCATAAGGGAAGATGCCGAGAATGTTTGTTTTTGTTAATGGGCGGAAAATCGACAAAAATATTTATTTTTCGAAATGCCTGACAGCTACGGAAAGCATTTTAAATAATAGTTTACAGCATTCTTGAACATTCTTGAGCTGAAAAATAGACCTAATGTACAGACAAAAAATTCGGGAAAAAATATATACCGTTCGGAAAAACGGTCTTAGAAAAGCCAGCGCAAGCAGTTGCGCCTATGCTGGCTACGCCACGGAATAAACAATGTCACATTCTCGCAAAAACAGTATTTGTGACATTTCGCTGTAGCTTAAACGTTAAAAAACAGTAGAAACATTTAACGATATCATTGTAGGGCTGTCCTAATAGGCCGCAACACGCAATCTTGTTCGTCCGTCTGTCTGTCCGTCCGAGTCGCACTGGCTATATCTCGAAAACTGACATTAGTATAGAAAAGCAAAATTTGTGTGAGCGTTTAGCGGAACAAAGATACCCAGTATGCCAATTTGTAGATCAAAAGTCAAATGGCAAAGTTGAGATTAGGGTAAAAGTAGCTCATGCAGCTATAAATGGACGGCCGCACAATATATTGACACTGGGGTGACATATTTTTCGTATATAACGAAAAGTTGTCGAAAGTCTACTGCCACATTTTGCGGTATTCGCGTCACGGCTGGTCAATGACGTCGCGTAAAATTGCAAGCAGTCATTAATCGCTGCTTAATAGTCTCATGATGCCAACCAGAAGAACAGCATGCCGCCGAGATCACTTATCACAAAGGTGACGCTACTGCTAGTGCTTCTGCTGCTGCTAGCGATGACATAATGTGTTAATCGTCAGCTGCATCTTTGTGCAGCATCTGTACCACGTAGTCCGAGTGACGGATGCCGAATGAAAATCCAGGCGCTTTTGTCTTTGTCGCGTACATCTACAGACACACAGATAGGTAGAAAGAGCTATGAAAAACTCGTACACACAACACCACATGCACTGCTGCGTAAAATATGCGGTTTCATTAGTGTACATTAATTATAGACGTTTTGCAACTTGCTACATTGCAACACATCATATTAGAATGTCGCTGAAATTTGAAACTTGTTGGCCCTATGGTATTGGCGGATAAACTGATCTAGAGTGATAAAGTAGGCCTAGAGTATCAGACTGTTGAAACTAATCATCTGCCACTTCTGAGATTGAATATGATCGATTTGGCATTAAACAAGCCAGATGCACTGATTATCTGTCGAAACTTATTAGCGCAATAGCTTAATATCAATAACAGCAAGGAAACAGCATTTGCAGTGACTGCTGCACCACAAGTGAAGTATGTATATGTGTAGATTATTCGAGTTTGAAAATATGACTGCAATAAAATTCGTTTTAGAGAAAAGTTCGAAAAGTCTCATATTAAACGTACTCGTTTATGTACAAACACATTCTGTTTCTGTAACAAAATCAAACAAACAAATAAAATCAACAAATCCAAATAGACTATACGCAGGTCATAAATTGATTAATTACTTATTAGTCGTTAGTCTTATCTGACGGCGTGTTGTTAAAAGACAGGTTAAGATGCGGCTACTACCAATCACTCCCGCAATGTCCACTCCCGCGATTTCAGCGCCCCCGCGGCTACTTATACCGACATGACACGCGGCCGTTCATTCAGTTGCCGATCGACTGAATTTGTTTACTGTTTATTAGGTGACTGATCAAGACGTAATTGAGCAAGATAATGCGTCATTCTCTTGAGATACTACCGTCTGGTGACGTTGACCTTTGACCTTTCTAAGTGATAACTGTTACCCATGCAATGTTTTCATCAATTTTGGTTTTCTGTGCTTACTCTTTTTGAGTTAGAAGTCCATACATTACCAAGACTCATAATGTGGTCTATTGGACAGTACAGTTGCAGAGTATAGATTATGCGAATTACGTTGTCGTTGGAGTGAGCGCCCGGTCCTGGAATGATATCCTTGGACCTGGTCTCATAACGGCCGACCATCGTGTACCCTGGTGACCTCTTCTTGTACTTGTCCGTATCCGGCATTCCGTAATGGCCCGGACCTGGCGTCTGCAGAACGGAATAACAACAGTGAAGTAGACTCATTATAGGTTGAAATAGTAACTGACGAAAAAACAAAAGCTATTTAAAAACAAAGACAAAGGATTTCCTACCAACTTCCTCACATCCGCGACAACTTTTACTGTGCGTCGCAGCGACATCTAAGGGTAAACCATTCTAAAGAAAACAGCAGCGGTTGCCTGACCGTCAACAAATGCATCTATAAAAGTTGTAATTTAATAAATTTATATTGCTTATTAACACAGATTTAACTTTCATGCGTATGTTAACATACAGCCTTTTGCACTGACGCAAGCAGGCTGCGGAGGCAGACCCTTGCCAAAGCTAACGATTGATCTTCTGATTGTTTTTTTTGCGACAGTTCGTCTCATACAATAATTTGTTTGTATGCAGAAGATCATTCACATAATATAACAACGTGTAACACGACGTCATTATAAATGTGTTCGGTTGTTTACTTTTTTTGCAGTTTAAATTTAAACTGACAACAGGTTTACTAATGCTGAGGTCACAGAAGCGTGTTTGCTTGAAAATGACTCATTAAAAACCAAAAGTTGTTTTTACGCATGCTTTCCTAATATTGCACAACACAATTCATATGTAAAAAAATTTCCTTAATAATCAGTAAAAATTTTGTATAAAATTATTACGCCGTTTTATACAAAAGTGTTTTAATTGCCGCACACTACATAATATTTTGACGGACAGGTTAATAAGCTTTAAATTTATTGTTCAATATTGTTTCGCACTTTAACACTACAAAATATGAGATGATCGTTTGCAAAGGTTCAAAATCTAAGGGCGCTTTCTAATTAACTACCTTCAAGAAAAATACTGGAAATTTCAGACTTCTGCATAGTTTTAAAACTATTTTAAACAGTATCATATTATTGAGGTTAAACTACTGTTTCTGCCAGTTGCTGTACATCAGTGACCACAGTATAAAGGACAATGCGTGAAGCGGTATGTCTACAGTATACCGGTTGAGCGTTGTCTGCCAGGTAGCCGCCATGAGCACTCCGGCTTGATATAGTGAATCGCGGAGCACGCGGTTTACTCGACTGAACTGAAGCACCCATCATTGAGTCCGGATTGTACGCGTTGGGCCCTGTGACAGCAAGCAGAGGCTTATAACCGCTCCCATTTCATCGCATAACTAATTACATTTACAAGACACGGGTTCTGGGACTCAACGGAAAAAATATATTTCAAAAATCGCTTTGCAAATTGCGGTCAAACCGCAAAAGACAGCTAAATGACTATTGTAGACATTCTGCACTCACCTATATACCCAGTGTACAAGTTTACACGATTTAGCTGGCCCGACGAGTGCAACGAGCACTCGTGAAGCCAGCGTCATCGTTTAAATGGGCCAGTAGGTATACAGGACTATACCACTTCCTTTTCCCGGTACATCATATTCGCAGCGATGCCACTGCTGCAGTGCCAGATTACTACAATTCTTATTTGTACTGATGAGAACGGGCAAGTAATTGATACAGTAAAATAAAAAAAACACTTTGTTACGATTCCTTGTGTTACGGTATAGACTCATAAAACTGTGTAGTGTTTGCATTTTGCACGTACGCCTATGTGTAAAAATCACCGGAGTTTTACAGCAGAAGTGTCTATGCGTAGTTTCAGTTGCGTTGTTCTGCAGAAAAACGCACAGTGTAAACTTAAGGCCATAGTAAAACGAAAACATATGTTAAATGTTTTGCAAATGCGCAATCCTGCTAAGACATTCAAAAATTTTTTGCAGATGTTATAGCGTAAAAAATTGTTGAAAATATTTCGGACGTTGTTACACACAACACAAACATTTGCCAAACGTTTTAATATATGTTATACGTTTTTTCTGTTTTACATGTAAATAGGGTCCAAACTTAGCAGTAAAATATTTATTTGTATAGTTAAAGGAAAGGCGAGGCATGCAGTGTATAACAGAAGAACCTGGAGTGACGGTCATCTGCGACTGGCGTCTCTTGGCCGAGTCAGCCCGTGTCATGACGTAGGCCGGCTGACGACGATGACGACTCATGACGTCACTGCGGTACGGCGCATAGTCCGATGGACCGGGTGTAATGTCCTGCTGACGATCCCGACGTCCGTTGACAATGACACACTTGGGTGATGTGTACTTGCCGTCACGGTACACCTACACACACGCAGGTTAGCAGCATCCCCCAAACTAACACTCAGAACACGTCGTAGACGAACGCTGAATGATTAATTAATTATCTGACTGCTTTTAGTTAATGTTAATATTATTGCCGACAAAAACTTCTAAATAACTGATTAATTTCGTTATGCTCATTTCAAGCAACGACGTCTATATGAGTAGACAATAGAATGCTATGAAAACAAAGGAAAAACACAATTACAACTAAGCCGATCTGCAACACCTCTGCTGTTGACACATAGAACGAAATGACTACTATAGCTGAAGATCTATGGTCAACTGCATACCGTGGTCGGCGGCAGATAACACGGGCCAGGTCCAATACTGCGTTCGTCGGCATATTGCGCCGGGCGGCTACCAAAGTGGTAGGCGGGCGCCCTGGGATGGCGACTCCTTGGATCATGCTTCTGCCGGCCAACGAGTCCTGGCAGTCCATAGCATGGACCGGGTCCGGTGTATGACGCTGCTATGGGCACTCGCGGCCGTGTGTACTCGAACGCAGTGTCACCGCCACCTTCCGTCATCATCACTGACACGCCTGTAGACACTCAGTCACGCCACATCGACATGTATGCGTCATACCAAGTATGCGAGCGATATCAATCGTTCTCTCATGGCTTACTTTGTCTTCTAATCTCTCACCACACTGTTCGCAATATTATAACCGCTCATAATATTAATACAGCCAACCTTAACGCACAGCCCAGAATATTTCTGCAATAGGAAGTATAGGAAGTCGACTCGCGGGAGTCGAAGGGTCACGTGACCGATGACGTCACGTCATCCCAAAAGGTAAAAGTTGTGACCCCATTATCTTTGAGGCGCCATATCTCCATAACGGTGCAAGATAAACGCATGATAACGATGAACCACTTATAGTGAGTGAATCGAATGGTCTCGTGACTGACAATGTCTATTGTTTAGTTAAAATAATAGAGAAGGATGAAAGGATCATTGCTGCTGTTCAATTTGAAATTAAACCGCTTGATTCTTTTTTTACCAGTCTAAACAGCTCACTGATTATGTTTATACGGGCATATACTGTAAACTATCGAAATGCATTGGACAGACTCCGTGTTCGTATGAACATTATCTTGTTAACTTTAAAATTTGTTGTGATTTTAGTTGCAGTGTAAAACAAAACCTGTTTTACAGAAAGTAAAAACTGATAGGCTTAATTAATAGTGCAATAATGAAAAATAGTAATCATACTAAAATGGTGAAAAACTTGAATAAAAACTTTCGTAGCCTATAAATGAATGCTGTTCAAAAATTTTAGAAAAATATTCTGGCTATTGCAGCATCATTTACCATTTGCCAAACTGTCACAAGTATTGTTGTTACTTAAAAATTACTAACCATAGTTAGATGTTACTAAAATATATACATCTTTATTCATCGAAGAAACGATAGATACCTGTTGATAATGATTAGATCTGTTTTAAACCAGTCTTTCGATTAGGCTAAATAAATCAAGATAAGTCGGTGTTGCGACCTCGCTGTTAAATAATCAAACTACAGTTCTCTGTGCTCTGCTGGTGCAATCAGTGAGCAGCGGAAAACATCGCATCAACGAGCAGACGAACAAGCCAATACAGCTGCTTCTCAACAGCAACCATGGCAACGAAGGTACCTGCCGCTGGCAGAATGCACACGATGCAGTAAGAGCCGATCATTTACCGCGCAGAAATGAACTCACCTAGCGCTTGTACACACGCACCTCATCAGTAATTCTGGCGAACGTTCAACTACCTTCCGCGCTGCAGCTGAGCAAAATAGCAATTATACTGCCATAAAATAAATGATTAACCAACTGATTTTCGTGCCGATCTCCGTGCGATGTATATGTGCTCGTAACTACAGCAACATCTGTTGCTGTACATTAATTAGTTGCAGTATTCAGCTCTTATAGCATGTATTTAGCAAACCAGTATTTTTTCGCGGCTGTGATGAAAACTTGCGTAAAATACGTCGCTATACACCACCGTGTGAAATATAAAAGTTAGAGCAATAGTTGAATAAGTTTGAAATTTCTCATATTATTTACATGCACAAAGGTGAAATGGAGTGAGCTTTTTCAACATCACCCCCACTGCTTTTTCCGCCTCATCATCATCATCATCGACAACCGTGGGCTCAATGCCCGTTGGTGTCTGACGCCATTCTTACTATCGCTGCCCACCGCTGCCTATCTAGGGCAGCGTGGCTTAACTCCTGCAGGGTTGTCCCACA
>Ga0209367_1001765_pt1 | contig 27457 bp, 20 predicted proteins | sample WorMetLIZISLAND2_FD_187412 | JGI IMG/M metagenome (GOLD analysis project Ga0209367, IMG submission 187412) | Marine gutless worms symbiont microbial communities from Max Planck institute for Marine Microbiology, Germany - Olavius geniculatus... ...
GGCGCAGTTCATCCGCCTTCTTCGAAGAAGAAGCCGTTGACCGCTACCTTTATGCCTGGGTGAGGACTGGTGAAGGACTAGCGCCCCGCCGGTTTTCAAGCCAGAATTTCTATGTTCCCGGGGTTATAACAACATTAAATGGTGTAAAACAACAGATACGATATTTTGTCATTGTAAAGTTAACAATGAACGTGTTTTGCTGATGAGATTTTTTCCTGATGATTCCCTGAATTAAGATCCATTCCCGACTTAACCTCCCTGACAGTTGTGAAATTTTTCAGTCTAGTCGTCTCCCCACATTAAAAGCAGATATCTAATTATCTCAAAATTCTATACAATGTATATGCCCATGAATACAGTGTGCAAAGCACGTTGGGTTTACTTTTATGTATGTATGGACTTGTATCTGTGTCAACATCTGGGTAAAAACTGTGACAAAAATCGAGACATTCTTCAATTTTGACCATAACTTGCATAGAAGCAGATCTCCAACTCTCTGTGAGATTCATAATCGCAAATAAGCTCATATGCCTATTAGTACATGCCCATGACTATGTTGGGTTTATCGTTAAGTCTAGGTCTGGAATGCAGCAGGAATCATCAGTTTGCGGGCTGGAACATTTGGCTTTGGCTCTTGTGTTTCTTGTGAACCGTTGGCTCCAGTTGCTCTGGCATCAATGTCACGTTTCATCTCTGACACCGGTCGCCGCGGTGAAAAAACATCCTCTGAATCATTGTCCTCATGTCCATCGGCTGCTGCGGACTTTTCCCGAGCTTCCGATGGAAGGCAGTCTGGATCCAGTCCGCTGTTATCCAGATTGGATGCTGTTGGCAGACTGGCACTGGACTTCACCAGTGTTTCTAGTGGAACTGTATCCGGTACAGATCCACCATTTTCTGCGTGAGACACTGTGGCAGAGGAATTAATCTGTGTATCCGTCGGGACTCCATTCACCATTGATTGATTATCAGCGGGATCAACTGATGCAGCAGACTTAACCTCTGCTTCTGGCTGGATTTTGTCCGATACTGACAAATCCGCAACCGCCATCTCCACCTGCATCTCTGATAATGCATCCATCTTACCAGAATATGGTGGATTTTTCACGGCACGTTTTGGCTTGACCCTGTCCCTGGGCTTTGCCGGCGGTGGTATTGGCTGCCTCGGTAACAACAACGGGGCCACGTGCGGTTTCCTTGGTAACACAGGTGGGGCCATGTCTGGTTGCCTCGGTAACAAGGGTGGGGCTACGTCTGGTGGTGGCAAATCTGACACGCTACTAGTGGCAAATCGTTTCAATGGTTGCAGCGGTGGACCGGCCGCTGCCACAGTTTCTCGTGGTGATGACGACACTATGGAATATGCCTGCGCAGTTCTTGACTGAAGGAGTTGCGTATTCGGCACAGACAAGCGGCGTGGTATTTCCGGTGGTGGACTGTTCGACTTGGTGCTAGCGCCGTCGATTGCTGCTGCTGATGACGTCGAGAGTTTTGAGCTTTTGGGAGGCAGCGGCGGACAGACAGTGCTGGAACCGGTCGACTCTTCTTCCTCTGACAGGTCTGAGATGCGGCGGGAAGGAGACAGTCGGTGGCTGGTGGCTGCAGGCCTGGAGACGTCTAAACGAGCTGTTGCTGCTGATGACGATGATGAAGAGGTTGAAGTTGGCGGTGAAAGTCTTGCTGCCGTATCCGAGTTGCTGTGTTCCAAATTAGCTGTCACCTGACGCTGCGACACAACAGACAAACTTCTGCTACAGATCACTGACATCCAGCGGCGTTGTGCCAGGAGGCAGTAAGCAACTGCCCATCTCCCCATTGCCTCCCTCTAAATTTTATCTTGTCAGAAAATTTTCTTATCGTAGACAATTTTTTTCCGAAAAAAATTTAAGGCTGAAAATCCACCATTCTAGAGGAATTTAAAGCAAAATTTAAAGTTTTAAGCACTCATATCTATCTTTTTTTGTCAGACATTTGCAGCTCACTGTTGTCATAAAAACTTCCTGCCCCTAACTTTTTTTAACCAACGACGCTCAGCTGACAGCATAACGACAGATTTTCAGAGGCAATGGCACAGGCTGAAAAAAAGTGGTAGACTATATGCAGAACACAAAAAAGGCAGCACCAGTGGTTTGCTGGCATTTTAGCAGCCATGATCTGGCACTGATGTTCCTAGTCTGTTACTAGTTCACTGTAAAAAAAACTAACAATCAGATTTAAACTCCATTTTAGAAAACAAGTAATTTGAGCAAAACTCATGAGATGTGCAACAGCCTTAGCAGTTCCTGTTTGCAGGTTGTCTTGGTCTATCTCAAGCCATGTTGGCGCAATTCACTTATGAAATGTGCATCACAGCTGAAAATTGCCAAAAAACACTAAAACCCCCTATATTTGTGAGTTCAAGGTCATTCAAGGTCATCGATGTTGACTCCGTTCAAAAGCTCGTCACCAGTGCTTGTCATGATAAGCAGCATGTCTGCGTCCATCTGCAACTATTTTCACGCTAAAGCGGTAAAATAACTACTTTTTAGGGGGCAGCCATCTTTGACGCCCGACTGCGCAGGCCTCTTTAAACCTATAAGGTCGGGACTTGATACAGCTAAAATCTATGTGCAATGCTGAAAATTTCACATGCAAGTTGTTTTCGTCGCAATTCACGGTTGAAATTTGCGCTGCAGCCAAAAATTGCAAAACATTCACCAAAACCCCTGTTTTGGGGGTTCAAGATCGTTCAAGTCATCAATGTTGACAAATCTAAAAAGAACATCACCAGTGCTTGTTATGATATGCAGCAAATATGTACCTATCTGCAACTATTTTCACACTGTAAGAGACAATAATGGCAAAATAACGTCTTTTTAGGGGGGTACCCCACTTCGATGCCCTCGTTTGAGGGAAAACCCATCAACCAGGAGCACAAAATTTTGTCACTAAAAACTAGAGTCCTTGGGGCAGCCCACAGCAAAGATTTCGTGATTCTAGGTATCGCCGTTTTGATACAGTGCCAGGATGTGACGGACGGATGGACAGACGGACAGACGGATGGACGGACAGACACCTCGACGATGGCTAAGATGCGCGAAGCATTACATGCTGTTGCGCGTAAAAATTATAACGGAAAATCAGTGTAACGTAAGAGGCTGGGCAGGCCTTGGTGCAAAAATGCTGGATTGGGTAAAAAGGCAAATGCCCGTATCGAATATTTCAGGCCTTTGCACAAAATACGCAAGAAAGTAGTGTAAAATGGTTATAACAAAACAGTAGTTACTCTTTTTGCAAAGAGTGCAGATGCAGATGAGCTGTGTGACAATGTGGCTGATTTGCTCTTGACTGCAACAAATGCAAAACACATAAAGAGTTAAGGGTTAAACGGTGTGTAGAGCTCTTTATAGAAAACCCATCAGAGAGCTGCGGAGCATCACCTGCAACGTGGAAGCATACCGCGTTACCCGCCACCTGACACAGGTGAAATAGATGTCACTTTTCTCACAGCACAGTGAGGTCTGATCTGAATAATAGGCCTACATCTTACTATAATGTGTGTAGATTCTGTTTGTCTGTCTGTCTGTCTGTCAGCCCCCTCTAGCGCCTCCCCTGTTGCACAGTCGCGGACCCTGACCACGGCGTTTGAGTCCTTGGACCTAATAGGGTGTTTACACGATCTAGCAAACGTCCAGCATTAGCACGTGTATTTTGAATACATTTGCTGGAAGTTTGCTGGATCGTGTAAACACCCCATCAGGTACGTGCCCCCACCTTGCCCCCACCTCCCTCAACGGGCAGCCTGAGGGGATAGAGGTGAAGTTGTTGAGTTTTCTTTCCCCGCTGATTCTACTAAGCCCGTCAGCTTAGTGCACCGCATAGGGCTTTATGTTGGAAAACTCCCGCCCATAGGGCGGGTACGTGCTTCTAGTCAATAATAATACTCAGTGTAAGTTTCCAAATAGGCCTATTGCTGTCCATTGTCATTCTCAGGCACTGATAGGACACCCTTCCTGGTGTCAAAGATGACAGATTGATCAATCAAACATCAATCAAGCAATGCAGTCAATAAGTTCAAAACAAATTAATATTATATTGTCACAGATGGCAGATGGCAATGCATGCATCAATCAAGCAAATGCCAGAGAGAAATCAGTGACACAATGGTGGCAACTAGCGACTGATCAGTTTTTTGTTAGGACTGGACTTAACCTGGAGCAAATCCAGAGACACAAGTTGGTTAAACAAACTCAAAGTAAAGCTGAGTTTCCATCCAAGGCCTGCAACGGAAGACCCCAGCATACTTTTCGATGCAACTGACACAGGCGACGTATAAAAAGTAAGTAAACAAGCAAGTATCCAACGAACACAGATAACACAAGCAAGTATGCAACAAATGCAATGAACACAAGAAAAGTATGCAACAAGCACAGACACAGCTGATGTCAGCAACAAAATGGCCAAAATGCAAGAATAAAAGTGATGTTTATTCCTGCACTATGTTCTTTGCATACAATGCGTTTGTTGCATCTGTTACGTCTGCTGCATTGCGTTAGATAGAAAATAATCTCAACAGCAGCAGCAGTAGCAGTTAAGCAGCGAACAATAACGAACCTGACGACATCTCGACAGATGAAGTTGACATCTGCATTTGTATCTTTTTATGCGGCTGCACGTCATGCACAGCAGACAACAGCAACAGCAATAAGGTAACTGAATTTCAACGCCCACAGTCTGATAAAACTGGAAACTGCAAGAGTATTTTCGCGGATAAACTGTGAAAAAGTTTGGCGAAAACCGATAGATTCCATTCCGTACCATCACGGGGCATTGCAGCCAGTGCCGCCCCATAGGCTTAGGCCGCCATGTGGGTCCAACAGCCATCCTTGGAAAGTTCCCAGCAAGTACTGGGTACCACTATAAAACCAATAGGTACAAATTTGACTTTCAGCAAGACGTTGAAAATAGGTAAGTAAGCAAATGTAAATCTGTACAGTGCACTTTAAAAAAAAAACCTCTAATGTGTTGGTCGCACCAATATAAGCTGAACCGGGCTGTCTAAAGAAACTGTTTACAGCCGCTAATATCGCACAAAAAACAAAAGCTAATGATTTTAGTTCTAAGTATTGTGTCACACAAACTAAAAACAAAGAGAGAAAAAAACAACAAAGAGCTCACCAAGCTGGTGATTTCAAAAGAGTCGTCATGTGTCGTGTACCATCGTGAAGGTGACGACGCCGCAGAACGCTTTGGAAGAATCTTGTGTAACACGGACGTCAAGACACCAGGACTTGCGTCTACAGCCTGTACACACAGAAAATAGCAAGTCACATGTAACAAAATCTTTCTCGACTTCATAGCCACAAGGCCCACAGTGTGGCGATGATGTCCGTTTACTCAGCCAGACTTTGGATACGGGGATAGTGCTTCACGTAGTGTGCCTACTTACACTCCAGGCACTCATTGTGCTTACCTACAAAGAGATGGCCAGGCTGAGTTAACATCGGTTACTGGTTACATAGCCAGAGGGTTTACCAGTCTGTAGACGATCACCCATCCAAGTACTGACCAAGTAGACAAAAAGCCCAACTGTTACTAAGATAGCCGACCATACTGGTTGCCAGTGACCTTCAAGGACATCCAAGATCAATGATTTTCATGTCATTTGAAAGCCAGTATACCACTTTCTATTACTGATCAATACTATCTTGCACCGTTTCGTCGCAATAGCACGTGACAGTCTTCAAGGTCATCAAAGGTCAATAATTTCCATCTCATCTGACAGGGCGTATGACACTTCCTATTAGTGATTATTAGTAACCTTGGCCATATCTCTCACTGTTTCCGAGATATGGTCAGTTTTTGATTTAAAATGTACACTTTTCTTACCCCTCTTCATTCAACCGATCAACCCCGAATTTGAAAATGTTTCTCTTGCAATAGATCGCTAGAATTTTGCACGCCTAGGTTTACGACACAAAACTAATTATTCATGTAAAGAGTTTTTTTCTCTATGACCTACCGTTTAGCCACAAAACATCCGTTACAGACGACAAACAAACGATGAAAGACGACAACCGTACCATAAGCTCAACCATTGCTTAAGTATGGTCGGCTAAAAACCTAGTGGTGTGATGGTTAGGACGCTAGATCAAAACATCATTGGTTCGACTCTTTGTAAGGATCAAGTGGTTAAGTCTTCTGTAAACAGGTAAACCATCTTGGTACAAAATCGACACCAAAATCAAGGTCAACCCAGTCTTCCATACCTCTGAGGTAAGTGAATCTGTATATGTCTGTCTGGCTGGAGTTAAAGTGGGTTACATTCACTTGTGTCAGGTAGCACTTACCCCGCATGACTCTGTAGCTCTGTGACGAGTTTCCCATAAAAAGCTATACACACTTTTTTACCTTTACTAGATGGATTGCGGTACAAAATAAGTCAGATGACTGCTCAGACCTCTGCAGGTGAGGTGTCCTCATTACTAGTGATGGACACAGAGTCTCTGGGCTCCAAAGATCGACGACGTTCACGCAATGGCGACCTATGCAAACACCCACAAATACATTGCAGAACATGATACATGGCAATACAATGCATGATACAGTTATATAAATTGTAGCAATATGTAACATGTAATAAGAAAGTGTTTGGGTTTAAATGATCGATATCCACATATTTGTATTGCTGCAAGCACACAAAAAAGCACACACAACAAGAAAAACCCAGCTAACGCAAAGGGGAACACGCAACAGCGGTGCATGTTTGAAAGCCCGGTAAAACAAAATCTAAGTTCACCCGTCCTAGCAATGATGTTTCTTTTACAGTCACCAGAGGGTGCCAGACGACCGGCGGTGAATTATCTACAATGTTTTACTTGTACTCGCCACAGGGCACGACCTGTCTCGCTCAGCCAACGCCGTATCGGCTAAAAATCGCAATTTTTTCCCACCCCCTCTCATTTAGCGCCTTTGTTCAGGGTGACCCCTTTTGAATTTATGAAAAAGCTTTACTGATCCTGATACTAAAATCTTCCAGACAGCCGATGGTGAAGACTTGGCAATCCTAGCTTGCACCGTTTTGACTGATCAACCTGTGTGACAGACAGACAGACAGACAGACAGACGGACAGAATTGTGATGGCTAAGATGCGCCACAGCAGTAGCTGCTGTTGCGTGTAAAAACCCAAGCATTTCCAGCTAAGGTAGGTCAACCAACTTCTTCTTCGTTCTCCTTATTTTCTCCTCTTGTTGCTGATCTCGTTATGTCGCAAATCCATGGATTTTTCATCAGGGTCCTAAGATTCATTTGTTCCACATCCCTTTTCATTGACTGACACATACATATCCCACCAACAAATTTTGCACATATTTTTGTTGTAGGTAGAATTTTTCATTTGTAGTATGTTCCGCTGTGTTACTTGAATGGCATAATCTTAACTATTTCTACGAGGGTTGTTTCACAAATAAGTTACAAAACGGCGTCATTTTGTTAGTTTTTCAAATATAAAAAAAGTCAGAAATAAACGTTTTGTAGAGAATTTTATTCTAAACATAGGTGAAAAATATTTTGATGATGACATCATTATTGTGACGTCATCTGTTCATAGAACACAGCCTATCTGTGTATTATTTTCTCCACCAGTAATATATCATAACTTGCAAGTGATAAACATTAGAACGAGAAAAACAAATAAACATAACAAGTTGATGTCATCTCCTTAAATGTTAAACATTACTGTTTCATGTTTCAATAAATAGTCCGAGCTCATTCAAACATTTTGTCCCATCTGTCAACAAGCTTCTGAATGCCTGATGCAAAGAACGATGCTGGCTGCTGTGCAAGCCACTGACGAACGACTGATTGCACCCGGGTATCTGATGCAGATTTCTGCACATCTAGCACTTTCTTATACCAAACGAGTATTATTGGCTTTGCTAAACACTTGTCGCCGTATACTGGAATGGATCAAATTTGCATTGAGCTCTTTTCCCACAAAAAAACGAATAATAGCATGTTGTTTGTTACGGGACGAATTTAATGGCAAAGTCACAAAATGTAATGTCCATAAATGACGTCACAGTGACATCATCACAATAACACGCATATGTAGCATCAAGAATTAAATTCCCTACAAAACGTATATTTCGGATTTTTTATACTTGGAAAACTAACAGACTGATGCTGTTTTGTAACTTATTTATGAAACAACCCTCGTGCATATGATATTGACAATCTCAGTATTTGCTCGGCTTAGTAAAGAACATATGATATTTTTCATATGACTGCCATCATAAGCACCTTGTAGGCTGTGCTAATAACTACACACATGGCGTCTATCATTTCACTGACCAGTGTCAGCAATTCAATAAATACCTCATGTTGATAAACATCTACTGACAGAATATACTTTACGTATGCTCCTATCACAAGTGACTAGAATGCTAATGTGCAATTGAGTAAAACAACCGAACTGCTTACAAGCGTGACTCGCGGGTGAATTTGTTCTTCAGGTTTCCAGCATCCTGCAAAACAGAGCAGAATTCTATGTTAATAAAACAGGCCACAGGAAGTAACAGCAGCAACACTGATAAAATAACTGTACTGTTTTATACGTCATAACTTTTTACATTTACCATATTGTCGTTTGTTTTATTAAGGAAACATTTGACCTGATTTCACATCTTCTACACAGCGGTTGATGTTTATGTTCAGTGATATATCACAAAAAAAAAATAGTGACATTTTTCATGAAACACATTGTATTGTACTGAACAAAATAAACCGAGGCACAAACCATCTCGGTGACACTAGCAATCATCTTGACGAGCATTTCTTCCATCAGCTGATGGAGAGGTTTAATCTCGGCCGATGCCAGCGAGAGATGCACGTCCATTCCTCGCTCCAGTATCAGCACCTATGTACATTAACCTCCTAACATTTATCATCAGCATCAATCACCTATCATAACACAGTTTAAATAAACTGCCATCAGTTAATGCAGTAATCAAATCTCATTTGAGGCAAATAAGTTACCTACATACACAGATTGTGACGTTTAGTTTAACTTAGACAGTTACTCACACATTATCACAATTAACTCATTAGAAGCGACCAGAGTTCTCAAACCTCTGCTGAAAATAGTGCTGCCACCTGGCAAACAAAACATAGTCCCAGTTTACACGCCATCTTCACGTTGTACACTGGCATACTAAATAAAAAAATACCTTTTTTTGTGAAAATCGTTTTATGTACGCTTGACGTAAGATATGATACTTACCTACTTGTTAACATAATCGCAATATGTCTATATTATTTGTAACAACGAATGCGTTTTGACATTTGCTGTAATAAAAAATAAATGAACGAATGAATAGTAAACAATTCTGGATGAGCCAGAATCCTAAACCAATATTTAATCAATTCCTTCTTAGGCTATGCAGAACTTCACCACAAAATTCCATCAGAAATATGTTAATAAACTTTTTGACTAATCCTGCACAGAAACAGAGAGACCCAAGAACATAACAGCAGAATAAGAGGCAATCAAACTATAATAATAACTATACTAACACTTGGTAATTATTAACAAATACCATTTTAGCAGGTGTTCGAATTAAAAAACTAGCCCTAGTTTTGTGGCCTATTACAAAGTGTACCTCAATCGGAAGCACCAAAAACGTCAGCCTTTCGACATCTGACATTACTCATCATACACTATGGCACATCAACGTGATAAAATATACAAAGATGAAAGTGGTAAAAAATCAGACCTATATACATACAAACCTGTTCTTCAATAAGCGACTTAAGTTTTGTAATGCTGCTTAAATGCTCAGGATAAGCTGCACTGAACTTGTCTGTTAGAAATGCCTGTAAAAAGCACAAGGTAATGTTTCAAAGTATATGCAATTTAACATCATGCATTAAGCCACAGGTATGTGTGGAGCTTACAGTTTTCCACGGGCCATGGAATTTCGAGCCAAGCCACGCAATTTGGCCTTTTCAGCGGAATTTTGATATTGCCGCGGAATTTCGCAAAATTTTGCAGACGTTGAGAAATGACCAATGATTAGTATGATCGTAAGGTTGATAACGTTATTAGACTAACTATATCATGGAAAAAATCAAACTAAACTAAACAAAAACTGTGTCCCTACCAATAATTACCATCGTAATATGGCACAGTCGTAAATAAACACAATGCAACTAATTGACAAATTGCACTTCTGAAAAGAAAAAAAAGATCGATAATTTTCATTGTATGTTGCTAAAATAACTGAGCACCATGCCAGCCACCAAAAAGTAAAGTTTTTTTTAACAGAATAGAACTTAGTTTATGCACAAATGGAAAGCCGCGGTAAGCCGTGGAATTTGGACAATTTTGCCATGGTGAGCCATGGAATTTTGCGAACTAGCCCGAAGTATTTGGCAAAATTTTCTGCGGAAAACTGTGGGCCCTAGTTATGTGTGTGGTATCGAACCTTACAACTTTTTAGGACAACTGCATGCATGTTAAAGACAAGTCGTTGTTGCATGCAAAACAACAATGCTGCAAGTGCAAGGTTGTTTTATCATTTCTGCTACAGATGTCATTAACTTCTGCTTTGTCCACAGTGGCCAGCAGAACGTCTACATTACTTTAGCGGCTCCACAGACTGACATCATAAATGTGTTACAGAGCTGTGAGAACCTGGTGAAATTCCTTGTCTCTTCAGAGTATCCCCCATATAGGTGCTGCATGACCAACTCGTCATGATAACAACAACAAGATATTTGTATCTGTGTGTATATTTGTGTCTCAAAAAGTGCTAAAATTATAAAAATAACTTATGCAATTACTACATTTACATACGTTTACGTTAATAAATTGCAAAGAAATGATAATAAAACAACCAATCAATAAATAGCGGTTTAGTTTAGTAGCGTTCAGCTTAGTTTAGCTAATCAATTCACTAAACAATAACCATTGGGCAAGTAATAAGATGAGCAAGCCAACCTCCTGGTACTTGACAATGCCACCCATGACGGCCGGGTCGACGACACCCTTCAATGCCATGGTGAGAGGATTCAGACTGACACCTGCAGGCATATCACTCTGCCACTGTCCATCATGTCTGGCCTGTATATCGATGTACCGGCGGACCAGTGACTCTAGCTCGGCATTCTTACGTCGCAGCATGTCGACGGCCACATCGACGGGACTCAGGATCAGCGTCTGTCTGGACTGCACCGGCAGACAGCGAACGATTCCCGGCAGAGAACTGCCAGCCTCCAGAGTCAGCAACGTTCGCTCTATATGCATCGTCTGTGCACAGCAGCCAACGGCGCTTTATGTTAACGGTGTATGGAGGATAAATAAAATAAATGAAATGAACAAAAAAGATGCTCGTAAAACCTCAACCTTGACCCTGACGTTCGACCTTCTGAATCATTGGCAAAACAAGTTATTACCGCACCGGGCAACCGTTCAGACCAATTTGGGTTTTTCTACCAGTTTTGGGATCTGAGACCATGCGGTCTTACGACAGAAAGAGTCTCAGACCAGCTTCAATCTTAGTTTTAGTCTTACACTTTTGGTCACCAGTTATAGAAAAGTCGATCAAGTATTTGGTCAAATTGCCGGCACTGCTATAAAAAAAACTTACTTACTTCCTCACTTACATACTTAACATCACAAACTTTAAATCAAGGTGTGGATTCATTCCTTGATGTCGCCGGCATAAAACGGTCAGCAAAGATGAAACTTGGCAATGTCATTCAGTCATTCACTCTGTAGAATAATTACTTACATGTACTTACTTGCTTACTTACTTATTTACTTACTTAGAAGTTCAAAGCAGTTCACAAGTCCAGACCTTTACGTCGCCGTCTGACTTGTCGCCGGCGTAAAAAGGTCGGTCGAGACGAAACTTGGCAACGTCGTTGACTCGGTAGAATGCAGTCACAGCGTCAGGGACGTCATCGGCCAAGTAACATGCAGCAACGTCTGCCTCCGGATATACACAGCATGGCTGGATGTCTGTCACATCAGCACTGTTAAAGCTAGCACCAGAAAAATTAGTGCAGTCGAAAGATGGCAAAGACATCGAACCATGTTCAAAACAAAATAATTCTGTAACAACATGTATCTTAATCATCTTCTTTGTACATCCTAACAAGCTATACAACTTCACGAAATGACAACCTTTATTATGTGACAGTCCTAATAGGTCACATTACGGGTTTTTTCCCTTGTCCATCTGTCCATCACGTATGGACTCGTAACTTGGAAATAAAGAAGCACACAGAAACCAAAACTGGTTTAAATGTTCCCCAGGGTAGAAGTAATCAATGTGCCAACTTTGAGTTCAAAGAGTCAAGAATCAAGGAAACAGCCGCACCGTACGTTGTCATTGGGTTGACATATTAGTCTGCTAAAATTCCAAACTAGGATTAAACAAAAAAGACTGAGCAAACATTTTTGAATAAACTCATAAGTTACATAAATTCATCAACTTAAAGTTCTAAAATAAATCGACCAAAGTTTCAGCAACCGCTGCTGCCTTCGTTGGACTGACTGTCCTCCAGGTGTCACAGCGGTGGATCAGCAATAAGGGATCCTACCAAATACCTTATATCTATGACTAGTTTCTGTCTGCCACAGCGAGTCACTGACACCTGGCAGCATGCCAAAGTGTCAACAAACTGATTTACAGAGTTCCTACAGATTTTCTGTAACAAAATTCCCAGACTTTTCCCTGACTTTTCCAGTCATGGATAGACAATTTCCCTGACATTATCAAAACAATAACTCTATCGCACAAATGTCATAAATGGTATCAAGTAATGAAACAGTATTAATAGAGCAATATGCAAACGACAGAGGCCCTGGTCGGGGGATAAGGGGCAAAGCCCCCCTGAAGCTGAAACACGTCTAGCTTTTGGACGTTCAATGGAAGCCACAAATTTGCCAATTTTTCTGAAATTTGGAAATGCAGAAATCACCTTTGTCTGCAGTCTGCATAATCCAAGATCATTTTCCGACTTTTCACTGACTTTTCAAAATAATATTTTTCCCTGAAATTTGCCTGACTTTCCCTGACAACACAAATTCTCTGACATTTTCCAGTTTTCCCTGACCTGTAGGAACCCAGGATTTAATAAAAACCAAGCAAGCTCTGTCACTATGTGGCTGTATGATGCAAGGATACACTGAACATTTGCCGTTTTGATGGCATCATCTGGTGGAGAATTTGTAGGCAGCAGAGAAGCATTGGCAAATTCTGCCAACAGGCGCTGATGAAACGTTTGAAACTTCTCGTAATCATTGCCGCGATATATAAACTCCTTGTTCTAGCATACAAAATATTATGACAAGACATATATATAAAAAAACTCTAAATAACTAAAGAAAGAGCATATCCAATAATGACAAGACACTAAAACAAATACAGATAGAACTGCTGCTACAGATTCTTTACGGGGCACCCAATTAAAATTTTGGATTAACTCTAGAACAGCAGGCTAGTTATAAACCTGAAAGGTAACAAAAATAATATGAAAATGTTCAGCCAAAAAGCAACCTTCCTCCAAGTTGCACCAACTCCATTAATATAGGCTTTGGAAATCAACTATTCATATGCACAAACAAACAAAGACTGTGCAGTATGCAAACACCGTGTGAGTTGTCTTGTCGTCTTATATTATCTGCGGGTCAACAAACCAATCTTTTTGCACGAAAATGTTCACTTAAACAACCTTGGCAAACAAGACAATGAATGTCCAGGCAGCTGAATGGGAGTTTGGGAAAGTGCTGTAACTCTGCCAGTGGGATCCAAAGTGATTCATTTACAGCTATCAAAACACATCTCATGGCAACAGATTCACAACGTTTCCAGGGGGTTTGACCCAACAATTTGCCACCAGAAGAAAAATCGCACCAGTTTGCTGTCTTTTACTTTCCCCCCAACTTCTTCCAGAAAGCATTGTGCTTCCAACTGTCAACGAAGTGGACGTACCTGGTTAGGCTGCATTCATATAGACAAGCTATGGCACACATATATGACATCAGAACTGACATCATTGTAAAACTGTTCATTGTTATAGGTGTGCGGCTATGAACCATGCCACTGAAATACACGAAAGATATGCGGACAGTGCCGGACTCATACTCGTGTCTATGTGAACGCAGCCTAACACTGTGCTTGACGAATTACGCTGTTACCTGAAGAAACGGAGGAAAAGCAGCACCATAAAATCCAACACGAAAATAAGTCGGCACGGCTCTATGCTCATAAAGAATTCTGATGTAGAACTCTGACTGGGTTTTCTAGCATAACAAAAAAAACAAAAATTGGAAGTTTTACCAGATACCAAATTTAACATTCAACAGTTTTTAATCTGACATTCAATCCCCACAGAGTTCATTCCATCCTGTCAGGTTACAGCAAACATCATTGTGATGACACTGCTATTAGGCAACGCCGCCTAAAAACATCAGCAACTCCTGCTACTGTAACATGTTATTGTAACATAGTCTGTCTATCCGTTTGTACGTCTGTCTGTCTCACTCGTGCATTCTGCTATAGCTGTCGGACAAAATATAATGTCATTAAGCAGGTACAATAAACACTAAATTAATAACTGGCGTAGCCATAGGGGGGCACTGGGGCATGTGCCCCTAGGAGCCTACTGAGTTACTCAATATAGTGCCAAAAATGCACCAAAACATGCCATTTTCACTCAAAAAATCTGAAAATTTTCTGGGCAGAGGGCTTTGCCACCTCCCCAAACCCTTTCCACATGGGAGGGGACACCCCTCTCCATACCCCACTCCTCAAGTGCCCCCACTACAACTAGATCCTGGCTGCGCCACTGGAATTAATAAGACTATTTCCAACACTTACAAGAATACGTCCAAGTTTCTCGTATAAAATCTTCTTCTTGTAGACTTCTGCAAGTTGCTCGCACAATGGCAGGCCGTACTCCCAAGCCTGGAGACAAACCGAAATCACACAAAAACTACACAACAGTTAGGGCATGTCACACAGCACCAGATCCGTGTGCCTCTGCCTGCTTGAAGAAAATTCACCAAAACGTACAACAAAGATATCAATGAAACAATTAACCCCCAAAAAATTGTCCATAACTACGGTAACCAAACAACACTGGGAGTATTCCGTTTTATCCATAAATTCAAAATAAAAAGAAGAGGAGTGCATCATGTCCCTCGAACAAAGTGAAGGCTAAGCACTCCTTGCATAATAAAAGAAAAGTATACAATGAACGCAGTAAATGTAACTGATGCAACAAAAATATGCAAGCACACATGCAATGGGCAGAATAAAAGCAAAATAATTATGCAACAAATGCAGTTGATGCAAGCGACACAAAGGTCAAAATGCAAGGATATAAATGGAGTCTATTTTTGCATTGCGTTCATTGTACGCCATCACGTATGTTGTGCTGCATGTGTTGAACAAAAACTTGGCTTAACAGCTACCTTGCCGTGGTCGAACTCAGAGATGATTCGGTGATAGATGGCCTCTTTGCGCTGCCACTCGCACTGCTCGGGATATCGTGAGTCCTGGTTCTCAGGACATCGCGAGCTTGGGTGTTCGGGCAGCAGTTGATCGCTCCATGACAACAGATCAGCGTGTAGCTTCAGCGTAAACCCAGCTTCGGTATGATTCTCTGCCATTGCATGCAGATCGTACAGCTTGTATACATAGTGCACGTAGCGCGCCGTACACTCGACCTCCGTCCTGTAGAAGTCCTAAAATTTGCAAAAACCAACAACGTATAAATAAATACTTACTTGCAACTAAAATCAAGCTTTTTTACCGCTACACCTAACTCAAAAGCTGGCAAAATGTGTGCAAAGATTACAGGAAAGAAAATCTCCCAAAATCAAAAACCTACATAACTGAAACAAGCTAATAACGTAAACAAAGCGCGTGAATAAGTAGGGCTTAATTGGTAGAAAAAAGTGGTGGCACGAAATGCCAAAAAGAAGAAAAAAAGATTGAAAAAGTAACTTCATCTCCAACCGACTACAGGTCTGGGATCATCGTAAGCTGCCCTAGTGGAGTCCCTGGCCAAAAACAACCAACAACAAGACCTGCCGGTAGAGTGTACTGAAGAAACTTTACCAGTAAGTTTAATATGCAAGTCATCTGATTGTGACGGTCATCTTTATCTTGCTGCACTAACCTAAACCCACACACAAACAGTATTATGCACTGTAATTTTTAAAAAACTTAAAACTAGATATAAAAGCATAAATGGTTTTACCAATTACGATAGAAAAATGCAGACTGCAAAACTAACCACAAGACATTTATTTATTTAACACAATAATTGTACGCCAAGTAAAACAGCTTAAATTTTTAAAAAATGAACAATGTGCAGCATAAAACTATTCAATGACAAAATCAACTTTACTGGCACAAAACAGAGGCAGAAAGGCTTGACTCAATAGCTCAGTAATCTGATTAACCTTACACAAACTAGAATTAGTAACCAAATAACTTTTTTATACAAGTAAGACCATGCACTCTTACAATTTTTAACATGCTGTAACAAGTATTAGGCTAGCTGACAAATATGGAAACTATAAATACAATTCTTTAAAAATCTCTACCGATAATCAAGCAGTTTTTGCATGAGTGAACTAATGGAGTTGACAAATTTGACAGCATGAGCGCGCCAGTCGCCAGCACCTTCCAAATACTTCAGTAATCTACAAGTCATCATAAAGCAGTGCACAAAGTCACAGAACTTCATAAGAATTTTCCTAAAACCAAATACAAAGTAAGCAAAATGATATAAACTAAAATAAACTGATTTGCTGATACAACAGTGACTATCACTGCCATTACTACTACCACTATTGCTGCCGCTGCTACAACTAGTACCACTACTGATTCCACACCACCACTACAACTACTACTGCTGCAAAAGTTAATAGTACTAGTACGTACATGGCAGAGAAGAGCTGTTTGTATTCATCATCACCACGAGCTTCACAGATCATCATCTCATCCAGTGTGTTGATCACTTCCAGCTCAACCTGCTCATCAATGTACACTATCAACATAAACAACAGCTATTCATGGTTAGGGTTAAGGGGTCATACGACTGCTTAGAGGATACCATCACAGAGCTATAGAGTCAGCTGCCATGGGGACCACACAGTGTTACCTGCCACCTGACAGGTGTGAATAAGCCCCACTTTAACACCAGCCAGATAGGCCGGTACTCAATTTACCTACCCCAGAGGGATGGAAGGCTGAGTTGAGCTTGGTGTTCATCATATACCAAGATGGTTTACCTGACCGCAGACAGCCATCGATCTCAGTAGTGACCACTTTAGCTGACCCAGACTTAAACTCAAGACCTCTCGATCATATGTCAGTGAGTGAGTGAGTAGGGTTTAACATCCCACCCAATACATTTCGGGGACGACCTTTCCCGGCAGAATGCACACAAACACATAATAACGGAACAGTAGGTTTAACCTTTACGATAAAGAAACAGAAAGTTTAACCTTTACAGAAACACAAAACATGAGCTAAATTGTAAGAACTCCATTACACATGTGCATATGTAATCACACCTCACACAATAGTGTAAGTATTGTAAAAACGACCTTCAAAGTATATGGGAAAAGGCAAACTTTGACCCTCAGCCAACCAAAAACCCCAAACCGATTGTCACCAAATTTGAATGGCATGATTAAAGTGTCTAATGTCAGGGTTATGGTTGTGCTTTGGAGTTGGACAGTTTGTATGCATAGGCCTATGAGTGTGCAGTTAAACTGAATATTGTGTCGGCACAGGGTCATATTTTCGCTTCCTTGTTAGGCCTACCATTAGCTAAGCCATAGTCTAACAGAAACATTTTCGGCTACTACACTAATCAGTAAACACTGAACAAGTAGGCCTAATACGACAAATAACATCAAATAAAGAAGGCTTTGGACTATGTTAGTGATTACCAACCAAAGTCTTGTAAGGACGCCATATGCATAGCCCAGCCCCATCTAATGTTACCCAAATGATTTTTTGCAGTTTTAGAGGACTGATATCATCACATCGTCCTTACACACAGTTGTAAACTGGTAAGTTTTTTTTACCGATATTAACATAATGGTAGTTCTAATCATCTTCCCTGTAATCCTCCAGACATTCATCAATCTCATAATACTATCTATTGGAAAACAGGGGGGATCATACGTCAGGCATCCTGGGTTTCTCATAAAGAACTAAACACATGTTCAACCTTTAATCCTTCTTAACTCCAAGACGTCGTGGCTTTGCATAGCTACAGCGCAGCATGCAGACATACTACCACCCCAATCGTGTGCAGTAGACATGCTTGCTATTTCTCACCTCACGTAGGTTGCCAGCTTTCTGCTGCTGACACTCCAAGACATCATATAATATTGGCAGCGCTGTTTTGCGCAGTTCAGTTGATGGCACGAAGGTCACCTCCAGCAATTGCCGAACAATCTGTGGCACAAAATGTGTCCGATGTTGTCCTGTAACAAATAAAAATGTATTTGCAGTTTGTTACCTCGACATCTAAATTCGAGTAGCAAACAAAAATCATTTGAAAAAAAACACTAACCATTAATTCTGCACCATTCAAGTATTCACACTCACTCCCAGTCAGCTATGCTGATTGATGACCAGTAAATAGATCAAACATATTAAAACAAAAAATTGCAACTTCTAACTTCACAGATTATAAAAGAATATCACACCTCACATGATAGTGTGAGTGTTGTAAAAACGACCTTCAAAGTATATGGGAAAAGGCAAAGTTTGACCCTCAGCCAACCAAAAACCCCTGAACCGATCGTCGACAAATTTGAATGGCGTGATTACATCGTGGACCCCTACCACCAAAAAAATTGGGCTCAATCCGCCCAGGGGTTTTTGCTCCCCATATAGGTGAAATATAAACCCCTCCTGTTCAAAATTTACTACACTTTTTTTGTTCTTGAACTCACCTACAGGCGAGTCCGGTAGACCGATTTTTACGCTTAATACGTCAAATGATGTGGTTCTGTGCAAGGAAGTACTGTTTTATTGTTGTAAAATAAAAATTTTATTTTTCACTTATTTATTCCAAAACTTCGAAAAAATTACAATGGCGCCTATGGGGAAAATTCAAAAATCCTTTAAACTGTCTTAACTTCAGTTGTGTGCAAGAAACAGTCGTAATTTTTGGTTACATGATATGGTTTTCACAGACAGCCTAATTAACGGTGACATTTATATTTCCCCTCGGTTGACCCCCGTTGCCATGGCAACGAAATTTGGGGGAAAAAATGGCTATAACTTGGCTTGCGTAAGAGATTTTTGCGCCTATAGGGGGGTTTTGGGGGATGAGCCATCAAATGCTGCCAATTGTATTTTTCCCTGACTGACCCCGTTGTCATGGCAACGAAATTTGGGACAAAATTACCAGTGATTACCAACTAAACTCAGCTTGTAAGGACGCCATATGCATAGCCCCATCTAAGGTTACCCAAATGATTTTTGCTGTTTTAGAGGACTGATATCATCACATTGTCCTTACACACAGTTGTGAACTGGCAAGTTCTTGTACATATATCACTATAAAAAAACAGCATAAAAACTACAAATAACTAACAGACTGTAATTCTGCGATTTACACTGACCCAGAATCTGCCACATAGACTGCAGTTCATAGCCGGCACGAATCCTCATATCACCGTACCTGAACAGCCACATGCCATACACACTAGAGGGTAGTGACTAGTAAGACCAGAAAAAAACAGCACACTGTCATGTCCAAATACCTCATGAATACAGGCAAATTCTCAGTATCTTTCTCCATATCATTATCAACCATATGTTGGCAATGTTTGCATAAAATTTCACTATAATCTGCCTTTTTATCAACGAAGTACCATTTTTTAGGGACCACATTTTCCCGTGAGCCATGGAATGTTGAGCCAAGCCGTGAAATTTGGGACCGGTGACTGTCCATGGACAGGTAAACGATCTCGACATATAACCAAGACAAAGGTATACTCAGCCTTCCCTCACTCTAGGGCAAGTAAATCGAGTACTGGGGTTAAAGCAGGGCACGTTCACCTGTGTCGAGAGGCAGATAATACTGTGTGATCCCATAAGGCAGATAATGCTTTGTAGCTCTAACATGGTTTACCCATAAATATAACTTTTTAACCCTTTGACCTACAACGCTAAAAATCAGTTCATCTTTGTCTCAAAATGCACCACCGATAAAAGTTTGGTGAAATGCATGCCAGTCACTCATTGCAGATTCATCACAGATGTCAGCACAGACGACGTGAAAGCATAACACATTGGGCCTTGCTCTGCCTAGTGCCTACCAGCATTGGGAGAAGGTACAAAACATTCCACCCACCCAGTTACATGCGGTAATTACTTACAAGTGCCTGATTTTCTGCTGCTTGGCAGTGGAAAACTTGTCCAGCTGCAGAGATGGCTGCGTGATAAACTTCATCAGCAGATCAAAGTAGGTTTTCCATAGCTGCAACAGAACACCGCAGCTGAACAATGATATGACTTCATGTGCCTTGAGCATCAGCATATGATAAATTACTGACAGCCAACATATCAAAGAAGGACAACTAATTAAGTAAGAAAGTAACTAATTTATATAGCCAGTTAACTGAAAATAACCTTGAATGCACTTGATGTGCTACAGCAGAATGAGAAGTAAATAGTTAATTATTTTACAATACGTTACGCTGGTCTCAGTTAATATTTAGATGGGTGACCATCTGCAATGTAGATCTGTAAACCATCTCTTTATACAACCCACCATATAAATTAACTCAGCCCAGCCATCCCTCTGTGAGTATGTGCAATAAGTACCAGGGAAACCTGGTGCATAAACAGGCACAATGCACTAATGCATTAAATGGCAGTTTAAACTGGTGTCTGGCTGAGGGCTAAGGAAACAAAGAAAACAGCACCATAGCCGGTTTTGACCACCATATTCATCTCCGCCAAGTGTGAACGTAGTGAACATTGGAGGAGATAAGGAGATTGGTTGTTCTGTGTGTCTGTCATTCCGTGTTCGTACACAATGACTCAGGAATGGTGGCGCCCTCCCGTGAATACTTCTACATTTCACAGTAGTAATGTTTAAATCACTTCACTTGGCAGAGATATGCACTCTCACGAGTGCCTTCTAGTATAGACATGTGACTTACAGTGGACTTATGTTTTACGATCACAAGTGAGATTAAAGCAAATTAAGCACACGTTTGTAACTTACGACTGCATGAAAATGAGAACCCGCTAGAAACATTTCACTGATTGTCTGCGACATCAACTGAACTGTGTACAGGATGACACTGAAACAGTCACATGCACATACCCTGTATAACATCAGCAACACAATGCATTTTTGTGTCTTCTGCTAGAAAAAAAAGTTGCAAAAATGACAAACATTAATAATAACAGTAACAGTAAATGAGAGTGTTTATGGTGCTGTCGTTATGGCACTACCAAGTGCTGCAAAAGTTCACTGGGTTTGCTTTATGAACGTAACACGAATGCCAACTTTTTGACTAAGTCAATCAGCTTGAACCACAGTTCGAACTTGCATTTATAGTGTCTATATTAACTAGCATCAGTTATTACTACTTAACCCAAAAGCTGATATTCCCTTTATCACCCAAAGAAAATAAAAGGCTAAGTGGGCTCAAATGGGATGTTGCACACCAAAACAGCTTGCACAGGTGATCACAGAATATTAGTTATGGTCATCCATCTCAAACGCAGTGAAACACTATCACTAAAGCCTCGTTTTCATCCGACACAATGCATACAACACAATGAAAAAGCGTACAAATTAAAGCTGTCAAATTAACGCATTAATGCATTAATAAATTAACACACGTTAAAAAATTAACACACATACGTAAATTTATTCTAACATACTAAATTCTGTGAAGCAAACATTCCAATATTCCGTTAAACTACGGTTATTTGACAATCGAATGAATTCAAGTAACTAAACTGTAGTTGCTGTTCCATCACTACAGTAAACAAATAATTATTTCGACGACAGGCTAATAAATTTTTATGCTAGCTATGACGTCAGTTATTGCTAATTATACATTTAAAAATGTGTTTCTAACTTTCTGGATTCTACAGGCAGGGCCCCCCAATCGTCGCAGTGCCCAGGGTAACTTACCCACTTTCCCTCTCGACAGGCCTGGGTGCGTTATTAACATGTTAATTAATGCGTTAAAAAATTAACGCTTTGACAGCTCTAGTACAAATGCAATGCATGCAACACAACAATAGACAATGGGCGACTTCACTTTTTGACTTAGACTTTCACTGAGCCTTTTCGCTGAGCCAAAGCTAAAGCTGAACGCTAAAGTCTGTACTTAGCCCAAAGTTCAACTAAACAATTAAAAGTGGCAGAAAACCGGCAAACCTAACAGGAAACAAATCAACCAGTTACGCTTCGACTTGCTTATTTAATTGTGCCATGCACGCAAATGACGTAATTACGTAACATTTTACGTCATTGTGTAGCCATTACGACATTTATTTTTGGTACCAGACTGCTTTAATTTACCAAACTATGCGTATGTACAGGACTGTAAATAGTCGCCACTCGCCATGTTTTCGCTCAGCTGAAGTCAAAAAGTCGAAGTGGATTCCGGCTAAGCGAAATCACTTCACTTTTTGACATAAGTAGGTACTTAAACTAAAGTTTAGACACAGCGAAAGTCTCAGCGAAAGTCTAAGTCAAAAAGTGAAGTCGCCCAATGTATCCGTCATTGCATTCTGGCTGTTGCATCATTTGCGTCAGCTGCATCCCTGGCGTTTGTTGCATACTTTCTTGCATCCACTGCATTCATTGCTTACTTCCATACATAATTTTATTGTCACCTGTATAACTTGCATCAACAAAGTGCCTTGCGATGCATGCATTGCACTCGATGGAAACGAAGCTTAAGAAGTCAAACCAAAAATGGAACAAAGCACAAATAAGTAGTTACACTTGCTGCTCACCTGTTTGTAAACAAATTCATGATGAGCCAGTCTTTGGGGTAGACGTCAGTCACCAGACAGAATACTTTCAGCAAATTCACAAGGTATTCCTAAACAATGCAAATAATTATACTATATGAAAATGGTACGACAATAAAAAGAAAAACATTTTTTAAACAAAAGCTAGTGCTGAGACAAAAGATGGCAAAAAATGAAATACAAAAAAAGCCGAAAAAATATGATAACTGGCGCTATATGCTGAGATACTACTTCATTTTCTTGAGCTGTTCTAAAGACAAAAGGCAGAAAGAGTTAAAGAGTGCATATTGTTCTTCAAGCATATCAACTTCCAGCCAGGTTGGCTGGTGTCAAAGTGTGGCACGTTCAATTGTGTGCGGCAGTAGGTAACACCATGTGATCCCATATGGCAGGTGATGCTCTGTAGCTCTGCAATGGGTTTTTCATAAAAAGCTACACAAACTTTTAACGTTTACGGCTACTGATATTAATGGCATAGCCACATGTCCTGGCCCACTACAACCCAGGGGTTGGCTGCATACGTACAGACAGCGGATGAGTATCGCTGAAGGTGTAGACAACTTGTCTGTAGTGATCTTCAGTCATTAAGTTCAACAGCGACATCGTACAGGTCACCAGACGTGGCTACCAAACACACAGTATATTCACACACACTGATGATAATGCTGCACCGCACAAAAAAAAAGATCTGTCTGTGTTGTAATCCATGCTTAATCGGTGCAATGCAGCCAGCAGTTTAACAGTTTGTTTTGCATCAACGTAAAAACTTCCGTTGTATAAAAAAATTAAATCAGTCCATAAATAAACAAAGTTACTTCTCAGAGGCACCTGCTACAGATAGGCATGATCAAAAAGCGAGGTCCTAGTGCCTAATTTGAAGCAATGTCTACTGATGTTACAGTGATTAATTGATAATATATAGCAAATAATACTAAAACACTGTTATCCAACTAAAAATAAATTAGTTGATACTATAGAGTTGCCACGTGCTGAAAACACTGCTATCCTATTGAAACGCAATAAAGTCCAGAAATTGGGTGAAATGAAAAAAATGGTAATCAAATTTTGACCCCTGATGAGTGCTGAAATACTTTTTGCCTTCCGGGCCCTAAACAACCATGCAAAATTTAATCAAAACCCATTCTACCTTGCTGTATTTGAGATCAGAGTAACTTGCTGAATGATCTGGCAAAAACAATGGACAAACTGGGACGACTGCATTACATCCTACTCTCAGTAAAAACAATTAAAATAAAAGCTACCGATAACACTAACCATCATTGTACTGGACAGATCAGTTGATAATGTCGTCCGTATGAGGAAATCAAGTAGACTGCTGGACAGAAGTTGAACACTGTCTGTGATCGTAAGCTTCTACAATTATTACACCAGCATTACAACATCAACACTGCAACAGATGACATATATTAAACATTATTATTATTGTGTTACAACTACACTGTTCCATCAACAATGCTGTAGGAGCATTTTATGCACAGTACATATACAAAAAAGCTGAACTGTCACAAGAAAACCATTCTAAACAGAGCATCAAAAGTCAATTATTTTGAAACTAATCGAAAGCAAATATGCAAAATCACTGTACCAGTAAAGCTAACAGCTTTTAGAAAGAAAAATAAAAACAAAAGCGACCTGTTATCATAGCTTACACTGTGCAAAGTTGTTTTTGCTTTCAACTTTGTTTTTTGATCACATGGTCAAATGACCATTATGATAAAAAAATAAGTAACTTAATAATGCTGCAAGCGATGTATTCCACCCAAAATTTGGCGATGTTCCCTTATAACCCGTTTACATGATCAAGCTGGCTCGACGAGCTGGCTCACAAAGCTGCTATATGTTAGCTAGACGAGCCAGCTCAATGTTTGCTCGACATTTGCTCGATGCTTGCTTGATGTCTGCTCGATGTTTGTTCGATGTTTGCTTCATGATTGCTTCATGTAGGCTATGCTTTATGCATGCTTCATACTTGCTCAATGTTTGCTTGATGTTTGCTCCACGTTTGCTCGATCGTGTGGTTAGGGTTAGATCACTGATGTTGGGGCTCCAAGAATCAAACACTAAAGCTAACCATTTGTGCAATTACTCACCAAGTAACTTAATCTACATGGCCAAAACTTTGCACATCTTCCTCAACAAAATACATCTAGCATTCCAAAGCTCAAAACTGTGTGGGACATGTAACAAGCATTTATGTTAATGTCAGTTGCAGTTGCAATTGTTGTATACTGTTACACGATAAGGACAAAATACAACGTCTCTGTACCGCATGTCGATTGGCATACAGCGACCTCAGTATTTCAAACAGTAAGCTAGTAGACTGTTTAGTTTCCGACTTGTTCACCAGGTGGTGCTTCAGTATTTCAATGTACGGTGGCAGCAGTTTAACTTTACATTCTACAACGACAAGTGACCAGTATTAGTTTTTATTAGTAACGAGTTTACAAAACTCACTACTCATAAGAACCATATCATTTCAATCTGCACGTACAGAGCTGCAGAATTACCACATCAATGGAAAATATACTCAAGCAGTCAAGCTATAAAATAATGAGCTTTGTATACACTTAAGTCAACAAAATAAAAATAAACCACTGGCCATTAAATGCATTGATATTCTCCACATCATCTTTTTCCTACATCATCTGATGGTTGAATGCATGCAAAACTCAAAAAGTTACAAAAAAGAGTTTGATAAAATTACATAAAGATGGAGCCCAAGGAGAAACCACTCAGAATTCAGTGGCAATCCAGTTTGGGATCTGGATCTAGGCATTACAGGGTTCCCGAATCCTGATCCAAATCATATACAGCAGCTGTATTGAGTCCATTGTACTCGTCACGTGGCAAACCTATTCTGAGCAAAAGTTTGAGATCCATGATCACTTCTAGCTGCATCAAGGTCTACACAGCCTGCCATGTCACACCACGAATTATGCCTATGCCTATGTCTATACTAAGACAAGAAGCCCAGCTGTCGCTAAGATAGCCGATCGTACTGGTTGTCACTGACATTCAAAGTCGTCCAAGTTCGATGACTTTGATGTTATTTGAAAGCCAATATGTCACTTCCTATTAGTGATCAATAGCAACCTAAACCCTATCTCGCACCATTTACTATTACTAGGATAGCCGACCATACTGGTTGTCAGTGACCTTCAAGGACATCCAAGATCAACGATTTTCATGTCATTTGAAAGCCGATATGCCACTTTCTATTAGTGATCAATACTATTTGCATCGTTTAGTAGCAACAGCGTGTAACGGCCTTTAAGGTCATCCAAGGCCAATGATTTCCATCTAATCTGACAGAGCATATGCCACTTCCTATTAATGATTACTACTGTAGTAACCTAGGCCACATCTCTCACTGTTTCTAAAATATGGCCAGTTTGCTGTTGAAAATGCATATTTTTCTTACTCCCTTCATTCAACCACCAATTTGACAAGTAATTTGAGAAAAGCTCACGTGACGCGAGATAGCAGCAGTCCTGCCACTTTGGCAATCACTGTAGAGCAATGAGATATTAATGCGTCTTGAAAGAGTACTTAAATCTGAAACCTCGGTACGAAAGGCACCTTGAATTTAAAAGATCAAAACTTAAACTTTTAAAAATGTATGTTCTATGCTAAAAATGTCAAACGCAGGTTGTACAGATCCATCTCCAGCAATTTCGGCACAATTCACTCTTAAAATGTGTGACACAGCCAGAAATCGCAAAAAAATTCACTAAAAACCCCTATTTTGTGGGTTCAAGATCATTCAAGGTCATTGACGTTGACACCAGTAAAAAGTTTGTCACTATGATAAGCAACATGTCTGTGCCTATCTGCAACCGTTTTCATGCTACACGAGCCAGTAGCGGCAAAAAAAACACTTTTCAGGGGGGTAACCGTTTTTGATGCCTGCCTGCGCCGGCCACCTTAAACCTAGGAAGTCGGGACTTGGACTGCTGAAATCTAAGGTTAATGCTGAAAATTTCATACGCAGGTTGTCTTGGTCTATCTCCAGCCATTTCGTTGCAATTCAGTGTTGAAATGTGCGCTGCATCCAAAAATTGTGTGAGCTAGATCCAAAAATTGTGAAAAATTCACTAAAAACCCCTTTTTGAGGGGTTCAAAGCCGTTCAAGATCATCGTTGTTGATAAATCTAACAAGAGTGTGCAGCCGTTGAGGGGCTGCCCGCTATGGGGCCGTCCTTGCAGTTGACTACGTGCATGCTACCACACGGCGACATCAAGTGCTGCCATCTCGTGAATCATTTAGACCCGGTGAATCGTTCGCGATGGCAGAGTAGCGTTTCGCTCGCGCTTGTGCTATACCCCACGTTACTGGGTCTGATAATTAGGCTTACGTTGACACAACTACCGTGTCCTGTGACCTTGACCTTTGACC
>Ga0209367_1001767_pt1 | contig 27445 bp, 16 predicted proteins | sample WorMetLIZISLAND2_FD_187412 | JGI IMG/M metagenome (GOLD analysis project Ga0209367, IMG submission 187412) | Marine gutless worms symbiont microbial communities from Max Planck institute for Marine Microbiology, Germany - Olavius geniculatus... ...
ATCTTATACACAGCCAAAGTTATGACCGTTTAAATAAATTGTATAATTGTTCAATTTTCCCCATAGGCGCCATTGTAATTTTTTCGATTTTTGCGAATAAATACGTTAAATATTAATTTCAAATTTTTTAACCCCCAAAAGACACATCCTTGCACGAGACCGCGTCGTTTGAGCCATCGCACGCAAAAATCCGTCGAAGGGTCTGACCTGTAGGTGAGTTTCTGAAAAAAAGGTATATGGCTATAAAAATTTTTGCGTATATTTCACCCATTTGCCGGGAAGCCCCCCTAGGAGGGATTTACATGAAATTTTGCATGCGGGGTCATCTCGCCGACATAATCAACTGTGCCAAATTTTATTTCAATCAGATCAGGGGTTTTGATTCTGTGGGGGGTCGAATTTTTGGCTTTCCCATAAGAAAGAGAAGTCGCCGTTAACACACGGCTTGAACTACCGTTCAGCCTGTGATTCTTTCGTAACTTCATTTTTCCAGATATATCGTACACAATTCCTCATTCAAACACTCCGGAACACGTAACATTTTACAACGGAGTTGATAGCAGCAGCGGAAACTGTAATAATTGAATCTGTTGTCGTCTGATCAAACAGGCTGCAGCGGCTAGCGACGTCATCAAAGACAGACTAGAAGAGACGGATCCTCTGAGAGTTGTGCTCGGACTGGTGGCGCCGCCACGTGGCGCTGTGGATTCTATAGCGTCGTACGTTGACGCCGGCTGCACATTGGGTCCGTCTAACGACGGCCGCAGCCTTGGACGCTTCGCGTTCAGCTGCCGTCTCTGCGCTGCAGCGCCCACAGCAAACCAATAAACACAAACAAACCGTTTTTTCTAGTTAGTTTTAGTTAACAGGTAAAACGATCTGGCTTAGCTGGTAACGTACGTCGTTGGTCGCATCAACGAACTTAATCAACGCCAGGCCCGGTTGGTGCTTGGATGGGTGACCGGATAAACTATTTCTGTATCTAACCACTTACCAGCTTTTCAGGTCAACTCAGCCTGGCCATCCATTCGTGCGCAAGTACAATAAGTACTAGCGAAAGCTGGAACATAAACAGGCACACCGCGCGATGCACTAGCCCTGTATCAGTAGTCTCGCAGTGTAAACTGGTTTCTGGCTGAGGGTTATGGAAACGGAGATCAGCGCGCCCTATGGGTCTTATGGCTTGGGACGAACTTCATGTTTTTTCGTTAAAGGTTAAAAAAGTTAAATGTTAAAGGTGCGTGTAGCTCTTCGTGATAACCCAGGTTGGAGCTACGGACCGCCACCTGCCATATGAAATCACACGACACAGGTGAACGCGCCCCTCTTTAACCGCAGTCAAGCACGCCGGCTAGTTCTTTCAATTCGTTAATTGTAGATTAATTCTGTCGATAAACTACGCCGACTATTTTTAAAAATTTCGTTTACTGTTTAGTTCGGCTTGGTTAAGCTTATAGTTGGTAAGTTCGTTTGAATGCGTTTTTTGCTGAAAAAAGACAAATATTCGCCAATTTTGAGGCATATTTTAATATCACTGTATCGTGTTCTAAAACTTACTAATAACGGTCGACTGAATTTCAGCATCGGCCAAAAAATGCCAGAGTTTAGCTTTAGTACAGCCTATCTTACCGGTATAATAAGCCCATGGAAATTAATCATATAAAACGGACGACATACTCTGTACTAATCTGGCACTGTGTACTAATCTGGCACTGTGCGTAGTAAGTCCGAGCTGGTTCTCGGCTTGCACGGTGTATGCTCTGAAGCTGGTCGCGGACACACGTCGAATGAACAATATCGTCTCTAGGACGCTGTCGCCTCGATCCTGTGTCAACCGAGCAACGCAACAAACGAACAACTGTACTGCACAACTTTATTCACTACACGAAATGGTAGAAACTGAATATGAAAGTAAATGCTTACACAAACGAAATGGAAATGTCACATCAGAACAAAAGCCCAACAGAAAAAATCCCATTAGAATGACACCATTCGTCCCAACTCACAAGAACAAATGTGTCTTTAGTTCTGATGGACCAATTTCAATAATTATTTGTGTGCAACATCGCAAGAACTTGACGTAAAAATGACCTCAATACTGTTGCTACACTACCTTGTGAAATGAAAAGTCGTAGTTTTTCCGTTTACAACAATGAATTCATACTGTGTAGCGCACGCGTCGGATCCGAAAGTCACTGAGACCACAAATCATTCAAAAATCTGTTATTTATTTAACGTTAATCGTATGCACTTCAAAGTGGTACTTGGCTTTATGAGACACAGGGTAAAATAGAAGTGACAAACCACCCGGACGAGAGTAGAGTACTGTTCCGGCCTGGCTACTACTGGAACGACGACAGACGGCGGGTCGCTGGAGGTGGACGTGGCGGCACTAAGGGTGACGTTTGGTTCAGTCAGCCAGAATAACGACGCCGGACTGGGTCTTGAGTCGACGTAACATCTCAGCCGTACGTTGTAATCACCCAACGCCGCTTCCGCGTCATCGCAAGTAATCTTCGGCGCGTCTGTACGCATAGCAGCAACTAGCAACTGAGATATAATAGCATGATAAAATATGATGATAATACTTGCTGAAAAGCAACCTTCACTGGTTAAAAAAACGTTCGACAAAAATGAGTGAGTCATAATATTTTTATAGAATAACTGAAAAACGACTGTCGCAATGACACTGTATAGGTTACAAATTTTAAGCCAATGTTCAAATTTTTGTTGCTCCTAATTGTTTTTCCGGGGCTTTTCAGTTTTTGGACCTAACATTTAAATCTCTACATTTCCCGTTATTTGGCAGTTTCACGCTCATCAGTCGGAAAAGTTTGGAGATTTTTGGTTTAAAATTGTTTTGGGGAGACGCTCCCAATTTTAAAACCTACATTGTCTGAGTGCACACATTTTTAATCACGTGCAAAAGTTTCAACGCGATCGGCAGAGAGATCTCCGAGATATAGCGCCGCAAAGCGACAGAAGAAAACACGCAGCAAAATATAAGCCCGCCGGAAACTACCGTTCCGGGCGGATTAACAAATCAGCCGTACTGCGTACATCTGACAATGAGAGTGACGTTGGCTGAGGCGACGTCCATGCCAGCTACTGACGCGATGCAGCGCAACGAGCGCCCGTCCTCCATCGACAAAGTACTCGACGAACTCCTTGCAATTGATTCTTAAACTCGTTGAATTGGGCACCTTCATAATTATTTTAACTGCTCAAATTATTTAAATCAAATTCAAATTGTTTTAATCGTTGCTGGTTGATGTAGACCTATTTCAGTAGCGCAACGAGCGCCCGTCGTCGACCGACGAAGTGACGAACTGTTTGGTCCAGCAGCTGGAGCGGTAATGCACTGTTCTCAGACCGCGCGGCCCGGTGACGTCATTGTCCTGACACCTCGAAAACCGGTGACGTCAGTGTCGTGCGAGGCCTCGAACTTGTCGGTGATGTCGAGTCGATCCAGGAAGACGGAAAGACGTGGCGCCGGATGTCCTCCGTGGCTCAGACAGCGGATGGGCACCGGACGACCCTCGGTGAGGCCGAGCGAGACGACCGCCGTGCTGCCACCACCACTGTCCACGGCAGCATCGAGTGAACCCGCGGTCGACTGTAGCGACTCGGTTAGACTACGATCAGCGACGATATAAATCCACTTCACAGGCGCTGAACAAACAAACACGTACACGTACGTCGGAACCAAAAGGCATGCGTAAAAACGCGTACAGAGCGACGTAACTGAACTGAACTAAACTGACACAGTTTAGTTTTTGACAAACTGACCAATGAGCAAACAGAGCGAGCCCATTGGTCATTGGTTGACGCGTATGTTAGGGTAATTACGTTAACCACCAACGCCGTTAAACGGTGCCTACTGTAATGCATTACTGCTTGCCCATTATTCAGTTTTTCAAAAACTAAACCGTGTCAGTTCTGTTACGTAGTGCTGTACGCGCCTTAAGGCGTAAAAACATCCTGTACTTCTGGCTGCCATCAGTCCATTTTAAATTTGTATGGTTATCTCAAAAATATTGATGCATCTTTTAGTATGCTTTTAAAGTTGGGCTGGAAAAAACTGTTGCAGATAGGCTGTTAAGCTGCAGTATTGTTACTGCAATTGTTGTAATTGTTATTCATTGTGTCAATTTGTTTTTTTTGAGTTTTGTGTAATGCATTACACGATAAGTCATAAAATACATTTTAAAAAAACAAAAGATATTTCTGCCCCGTTTCTACGTATTCACCATGGCAACGGGGGTCGGCAGGGAGAAATTTAAATGACACCATCGGATAGCCCGGGGCCGAAAATAGAGGATAGGTGCAAACAGCGCGCAATTTTCTCTTAAGGGGGCCGAGTTATGACCCATTTTGTACAAATTTTGTTGCCATGGCAACCGGGGTCAATCAGGGTAAATATAAATGACACCGTTAAATTGGTCGACCCCGAAAACCATACCTAAAACCAAAAATTACGACTTTATCTTATACATAACCGGAGTTATGGTGGTTTAAAGCATTGTATAATTTTCCCCATAGGCGCCATTGTAATATTTCATATTTTTGTGATAAAATAGGTTAAAATGTTGAATATAAATTTTGTAACCCCGAAAAAGGCACTTCCTTGCGCGAAATCGCGTCATATGAACCATCGTGCGTTAAAATCAATTTAGTCGTTTTTCCTGTAGAGGACGGCAAGAAAAAGGGAAGGGAAAGGAAGGAAAGGAAAGGCACAAAAAGTCACGCAAGCGTCATATTTTACCTATTCCTGGGAAGCCCCCCGTGAACGGATTTTTACCAAATTTTGCACATCAGGAGATATGCCGGACATTATCATCTGTGCAAATTTTGGTTTGAAAAATTAAGGGGTTTGGGATATACGGAGGTCAAATTTTGGGTTCTTCCATTGAAATGGCTGGTCCCTTTTACAACAGTGCCGCGCTACCGCGCAGCCTGTGATGTCGTCACAGGCGAAATAAAACAAAAAACTAAACAAAAACAAAACTAAAACTAAACTGTTTTATGTCTGTTTTAATTCCTAAGTGCATTCATAAGCTGACCTCGGACTCGCAGTCTGTGAGTAACTTTGTCAAGCACCAGAGACTTTCGACCGCGCACTTCGCACGTGTAGTTGCCAGTGTCGGCAATACTCGTGTCTATCAAAAACACACGATTACACAGAAGCGGATAAAAATTGAGCCACCACGTTTTGTGCACGTTTACCACATATTTGGCATTAAATGTGATTTTGCAAAGAACCATTAGTAAACTAGAAAGCAGTCATAGCCCGCAGGTACCTCCGCCAAGGCAATGTTATTCGCCAGGTGGCGTCACTATATTCACTTTGCCAGCAGTTCCCTTATGCCCCCTTTAACGCAATGGTAACGAAAATTTCAAAGTGATTCAGAATCCAGGATTCCTGCCGTATCACCCCCAAAATTGAATTACTTGTAGTTTGTGCCATGCCCGACACGCCCTCAAAATTTCAGAAAAATCCGTTCATAACTTTTTGAGTTATCTTGCTAACAGCCAGACAAACAGACAGACAGACAGACAGACAGACAAACAAACAAAGTCTGGAAAAAATTACCTTCTTGGCGGAGGTAACTATGTCACCATACCTTAAACGCGTCGTCACAGCTAGTGTCAGTTATAAAAAGGGCTTACTAATAATGCGGGAACTGTAATTATATGTATTGCAAATGTAGCTTATGCTAAATCAGCGACAATAAAATAATTTTGACTAACGGTCAACATCGGACGAAGCTACAGAGTTATAAATCACGGTATCGGTAGTTACATACTTATGCACTACACCGTGTCCGGAAAAAAACATCCCGAACATTATCGATTGTCACTCAAAGAAATGTTTATCAATTTTAATAATTTTTGGTACACGTATTTCTAGCACAACTGGCCATCAAATGACCGGCCAATTTACTACCTTATCTAATGTCTGTTTTTGCACTACCTGGGGAAATATGAACCAATGGAATATGCGTTAAAATAAACAAAAATACGTCAAAAAGAATCCCCAACATTATCGCTTGTGACTTGAAAAAATTGATAGATTTTAATAATTTGTGGTGCAAACATTTTTAACACAACTGCCCATCAAACGACTTTTCTAGTTCCCACCACACTTAATGTGTGTTTCTGCACTACATAGAAAAACCAAAACAAGCGATAAGTGCATTAAAATGAACAAAAATTTTAACACATTTTATATCTTCGGACCTGTGGCCCTAAACAGCCAGTCAATTACAGTGTTTGACAGTCATGCAGCACTGTGTCAACTAGATGACTTTAGGAATGTTAATGAATTAAAAAAGTAACTGGTAAAGTCTGAATTTGTCTGAAGCAGAACATCATTGACACTGCTCTCAACGAAACGAGAAACCATCTCTGTGCCTGTGGTCTCGTAATGGGCTGACACTTTAAATATTTTTCTACTGTAGGCAGTTGTAAAACGGATAATTAAATGAACTGTCAGTCCAGGTGACAGAAATGTAAAAAGTGTGTTTTATGTCATATTTTGATTAAATAATAATGCTCTTTTGGAGAAAAATACAATATTTTGTCAATTCTGCTCTCCCCAAGTAGTGCAGAAGCAGACATTGGGTGCGATGGGAAATTAAATAATAATTTGATGGCTAGTTGTGTCAAAAATATTTTTGTCAAAAATTATTAAAATCTGATAATTCTTCTTTAAGATACAATCAAAAATGTCCAAAATGTTTTTTCCAGACGCGCTGTATACCGGATTCCAAGTAAATCTTGCATGGGGATAATAATCACAAGCTGAACGATAGTTCAAGCCCCGTGTTAATGGCGACTTCTGTTTCCTATGGAAAATCCAAAATTTCGACCCAACAGAATCAAAACCCCTGACCTGATTGAGATAAAAAAATTTGGCGCGGTTGATTGCGTTGGCGAGGGGACCCGTCATGCAAAATTTTATGCAAATTCTTTCAAGGGGGGCTTCTCGGCAAATGGGTGAAATATACGCAAAAAATTTTTTTATATAGGCGATGCCTTTTTTCTTCAACGCACCCCTTAAGGGATTTTTACACTTAATACGTCAAACGACGCGGTTCTGTACAAAAAAGTGCCTTTTCGGAGTTATAAAATTAAAATTTAATATTTAGCGTATTTATTCGCAAAAATCAAAAAATTACAATGGCGCCTATGGGAAAATTGAACAATTATTTTTAAACGGTCATAACTTTGGCTGTCACAGTATAAAATAGAGTCGTAATTTTTGGTTCTAGGGTGTGGTTTTCGGGGATGGCCAATCTAATGGCGTTATTCAATTTTACCCCGGACTCTCCCTGGTTGCCATGGCAACGAAATTTGGGACAAAATTGGCTATAACTCGGTCTGTGTAAAAGATATCAGCAAAATTTTTGCGTTTATAGGGTGGCTTTGGGGAATGGGCCATTGAATGTTGTCAATCGCATTTTCCCATGACCGACCCCGGTGCCATGGCAACGAAATTTGGGACAAAATTGGCTAGGCCCTAACTCGCGTTGTGTAAAAGATATCTGCGAAATTTTTTGTGTCTATACGGGGATTTTGGGGGATGGGCCAGCAAATGCTGCCAATCGAATTTTACCCTGACTGATCCTCGTTGCAATGGGAACGAAATTTGGGACAAAATGGGCTATAACTTGACATATGTACGAGATATCTTCAAGATTTTTGCATCTAACAAGAGGTTTTGAAAGTGGAGCAAATAAATAATTTTAGTAAGACTACAATGGTTGACTCTCGAAATTTGTAGAATTTTTGCCAAAAATTGGCTAAAAGTCGGTTAACTACGAGATGGGCTCAGACTTTAGTGTGACTCGACTTTATAGACGTTTGTGGTTGGCCATTTTGCGCAACGGTCCAATAACTGCAATAATACGATTAGTTAAATTAGCATTACTGACGTGTTTTCCGGGCCTATATTAAGCAAGTGATGGGTGCAATATTAGTTCGTTTATCTATATAATCATATTGTGAATATAAAAAGAATTTTGTTTAATATTGTCAGCAATGCAGGCCAGCGGTGACGTCATGTCTGACGCTTGTCATCTGCTTTGTTTAGTCACGCCGTTAGGTAGTAAGTAACAGCTATAAGCGGCTTGCCTACTGTAAAAATATCTGAGGTGCAATATCTTTGTCACTGATCACCAGTATAGGAAAACAGTATTTTAGTACCTTATCTTACCTTCGAGGTAAACAGGTTGCATTTGTCCAGCGCTGAGGCCGTATCAGCTCAGCCCAATGCGCAAAGTATTTTAGTTATAAAACAGCAAATATAAATGTACAAAACATCAGTTTATACACTTGTTAACGGCAACATTGAAGAACTCGCACATCGAAAACAGCAAAAATCACAAAAGATGATATTATTCAGCAGCACATTGACACACAGTCAGTGTGATGCGGACAATATCACCTTTTGTGATTTTTGCTGTTTTCGATGTGCGAGTTCTTCAATGTTGCCGTTAACAAGTGTATAAACTGATGTTTTGTACATTTATACTTTTTAATGATGACAGTCAACTGTATGCAGTCATTAGTTGATTACCGTTAACTTACTGTGTCACGGAAAAAAATTTAAAATACTCGTATATAGTTGGTCTGAGTGCATGTTGGGTAATTCCGTGCATTTTGAAAGTCGATCGTGCGTTCATTGACTACATCTTATCGGACTAAATAAAAAAAGAACTTGAAAACAGAACAAAACAGAGCATAAAATATGAAAAAAATAAAATATTTTAGGCTTAGACCTAATTTTTATCACCTCAACAAAAACCTGTTTAACGTAGTAAATTACAAAAGTTCGTCATTTCATAGGGGCATATATACGGTTTGATTCTGGTATATCGCTGACACCAGTGACATCAGCAGCTGTCGTTAATTAGTAGTGGCTGAGAAACATCGAATTGGAGTCAATTCGCTCTAGCAGCGGCGTCCGAATTCACACGACGTCAGTTATATTTGGCCGTCTTAATTCGGTGTTAGGAGTACCGATAGTCAACAGCGCGAACTGGTCAAAGATGAGATAGAGGAGAGTTAGTCAACGGACGAAATACGACGGCGACGACATGGTAGATTCGAGGCGAAGATACGGAATGAGAATTACCGGCCACGACAGTCAACGGGGACAGAATGAGTCAAGTAGAGATGCTCCTCATCTAACGATAATAACCTAGGTTTTGTACGTAAGTGACGGCTCTGAAACAGCAGTATGCAAGTATAACTTCACAGTATGGATATTACCGCACTTTCTTCGCGGTATTCGGCTGTCGACAATCGACATTATGTATTTTTTTTACTCTTTTGCACAACGAACCGTAGAAATGTTGCAAAATGTGTTGTAATCAACCCAACCCTGTATTCTATTTTACATTGTGTACTAATAAAAAACAAGCAAAATTGTTTTGTCAAAACGTCGTGAAATCTCCACTAAATTTAATATTTTTGACATGAAGATGGCCATGCACAACGAAAGAATTATGCGGGTCACGCTCAATGCTCATCTCACCTAATTTATGCCAACGCACTACCGTGTTAAACGAACATGCTCCAAATTGTTGCATAACGCTCAGTTGTTGTTCCCAGTAAACGTTCTAACAACTTAATTAAGCACACAATAAACTGAAATATGTAGATAACGGGGCACAACAACAGCTAAGCTTACAGAGACGACCTTCGGTTTAGAATAGGACCGACGATAACCGAACGGGTAAGTCTATGCTGAGTACCGGCGTTGCGCGACCGACATGTTGACTCTAAAGAACATGGAAAAATAGTTTTTGTCGTTTCGTGTTTAATGTTCGATAACGTCTTATCACGCATTCAATCAATCAATCATCAATCATTTATTTGACTCAGGCCGAGGCCCACAGAAACAGACAAAGCAGCACAGACAGATAGAAAACATAAAAAAACATTTAATCAATGAGACGTCGTTAAAGTTTAAAAAAAACTTAAATTAAGTGATGATTTTGTCTGCTGCGTAAAACATAGAGTCGGCCCAGTCTTAAGTCTTAACTTAAGTCTAAAGTCTGCTCTGGTCTTGGACGGCGCATCACTGAAATGTAGTGTAGTGGAGGGAAGGGGACGGCACGCATCAGTTGCATCTGTCGTCGTGTGGCTAATCACCGACCTAACGACCGTGCTACATCGAAACCGACCGACCCACGACGACACTACGACGACCTTACGACGACTCACGACTCCAGCCGGCCAGCCAGCCATGCGACTCCATATCAACGTTTGCGGCTCGTTTACGGTCGCCAATGATCTGACGCCGGAGACAAGCTAGCCGTCCGCTAGCTTCCATCCTAGCGACCGAGCGCACTGGAACCGTCTAAATCACGGCACCGACCGAACCGCGCCGCGCGGCCGGCACATCAGCGACCCATTACGACACTGATCAGACGGACAGACCTCTAACTAAGTATTACTTGTCGTTAATCCCACATCCCCGGACCTCGTTACAACTATATTCGACCGGTGTGACATAACGTAACGTTCGGCCGGCTTCAGAAGAACCGGCTTTACAGCAGGAATGCCGTTAGTCGCGGTCACGTTCCACTAATGCGTCTGACGTGCTCTATAAACTTGCAGCAACACGTTATAGCCGCGTTTGATGGCCTACATACATGACCTATGAGAACATTCGTTCATTGTTTCTTCGCGGCCCGTGGACGTGCAATATTTGATTCGTGCTCCGGACATCAACGCCGCGGTTGCGGCATTTTCGCGGAAAATCATTACGCTGAAAAAATGCCGATGTTACTCTTCTGCAGTTTACAACGGTTCGCATTAAATCGGAATGCAAATGACTCGCAGCATAGGTACGCAACATACGTCTACTGGAAAAATTGGCACTGTGGGCATGTACAGTGATTACAATATAACGACAAAAAAGCTAAAAGCGAAAACAAATGGGTAAAAAAAGTCTCCGAAAGTTTTGTGCCCCGTCTCCGACAAGCATCAGCGAAAACAGAGACTGGGGTCGTGAGTGCAGGTGTTCGTCCATGGGCCCTGTTTGTTTGATAGAAATTTGACGAAAATTTGGCGTCAGACCAGCTGACAGTTTTTAAGGTCAAGGTATCAAGATCAAGGTCACAGCAAAACCAGATGTTTGAGTGAGTTTTGCGGCAGACGGAGACATCCAAAAATATTATTTAGTTCTAAACAGATTTAATTAGCTCTTTATTTCTTATTTGTAAGCTATTGACAGTTATTGTTGTTGCATCAACGGGTACAGGATCGCCGTTTTTTTTCGCATGCATTTCCAGTGAAGGCGAACCTGTTAGAATTTCGTCACGATATTTGGTATGTATGCGAAAAGCAAAATAATGGGTTTACTTGTCACGGTGCAAATGTTTATTACCCCAAAATCAGCATCTGAAATACTCAAAATAATCATCATTAATTGAAAAGTCGCGCTAATGAGCTTGAAAGGGGCTGACGAAAAGATGTGCCGTATCCGCGTTGCAAAAATTTAGCGACAGTCAATGCCGTTGGACTGTGTCGAGATCTGATCCGGTCCTGTGGTTTATACAGTTGGCTCGTCGTTCCGAGGCAGCGAGCAACCCAACCATCCAGCCACTCGGTGATTAATCCAGCAGTTCGCCGCATATACAGTCCGTTTGTTAGCGCGATGGGACATCGAAAACCGGCCATTGCCAGATAAATCAGGCCGCGAAGCCGCAACGAGTCGGGTCTGTCGGTCGACGGTCGTATTCGACGACGTTCGGCACGCAAAACTAGCCGTATATACGTTAATCAGCCTCGTCCACGGCACTGCAGGTGTCACATTAAAATACTTCCCCATGAAAAATGCGTCCAAGGAGAGATAATCACGGAATTGGTATGTTTCCTCCTTATAAAAATATCGCCGGCCGAATAAAAAGTATCCCCACTATGAAATTGCCCCCTCCAGAAAAGTCTCCCCCGGCCGACAATTTACCGGTAAAAATTCGTCCCGCCCAGGCAGCCGCCGGGCGGGGCGGATTTTTACCGGTAAATTGTCGGCCGGGGGGAGGAAGACTTTTCTGGCGGAGGCGAACATAATAATGGGGCACACAGAGTTGACGAGCGACGACTGTGCCGTCGTTTGACGTACTGCGACGTCGTATGTTCTGTACCAGTAATAGAGTCGCCAGTTCGGCTCGTCCTCTTATATAACGACCACAGCATGGGACGCGATGCTAAACACCGATTTCGATTGACTCGCCAATTAGTTCCCGATCCGATCCGCGACGATGCAATGAAAAACACTGTGTCAACACCTATTTTGCACTTTATTATATCTAACTAAAAAGCAGAAGGAAAAGACGCTTCGATTGCGTTCATTGCCAGTGACATGCTACATTGTTGTGTTTTTGCTCAACATAAATTTCTTAGCCGAACTTCAACGCATCGTATTTATAAACCCTCTAATGCACAGCCTTTGCCGATAATCCGTAATTTATTGTCCACTGTTGATACATTTGTTGTAATGTCATAATATTCGTTGCCATCTACAAATATTCAAGATCATGTTACGATAACGAGGGCAAATTTAAAGGCAAAATAAGACAATGCTGTGCGTCACAAAGATAAGTAATCATAGTAATAAAAATGTTTAAAAAATGTGAAACACCAGCCGTAAATCGGTGCAGAAACTTTCCGGTTGTTAGAGCCGTGGCGTAAACCGTAAAAGTTTGGGGCACATTTGGCGTCTGCATGAATACCTTTTACTGACCGTCATCTTTGGTGGCGTTGTGATTAAAAAATAGGAAAGGGGCAAAAAGTTCCTATTTTCCAACATGCAAATTTCGATTGCAAATTTTTGACATAGGAGATTATGGCTGTTCAAATATTTTTCAATGCTGTCCACAAATTCTCCCAGAATGGTGATTTTCAGCTTCGATTATTGTGTATTTTCAGAACAAATTGTTCCACAGAAATAAGAAAGTTATACAATTTTCCGGCAAGGTAAAATTTGGAGGGGATTACTTTCCTTCCTACTTACAACTTCACTTTTGTCACCTTTGATCTTAAGTCGAAGTCGATATCTCGGCGGCTGTGCAAGCAGCACGATGTCGTATCGGCGTGTCGTCGCGAAGGGTTCTTGCACCACCCCCATGATGTTCAGCACCGTGCTCTCGCCTAGCTGCTGCTTCTCCCAGACGATTGGATTGTCGAACATACTGAGGTTGTGCATGTGAAACTCGCAGTCGATAAACACGCGACTGCCGCTGTCGACCACGTGCTCACGACTGCGTGACAACATCACCGCCGAGCCAGTCGACACCACCGACCCTCCTGGGCGCAACACATATAGCAAACACACACTCAAGGTAAACTCAGCCTTTCTTCGCTCAGGAGTAGGTAAATCGAGTACCAGCCTGTCTGGCTGGGATTAAGGCAAGGCGCTTTCACTCTTGTCGAGTGGCAGTCAACACTGTGTGATCCCATATGGCAGGTGACGCTTCGTAGTTTTGTGATGAGTTTCTTATTGAAAGCAATACACCACCTTTACATTTATCTTTACACTGGATACTTATTTCACGACCTGCTTATGCGGCAGTCCTAATAGGTCTTGTCCGTCCGTCCGTAAGTCAGTCTTGCCGCAGACTCCTAACTCGAAAATAGAAAAAGCGTAGTAAAAAACAGAATTGGCTCAAACGTTTCTCGGGGCATGGGTGTGCCAATTTTCAGTACAAAAAAAAATAAAAAATTATGGTTATGGTTAGAGTTGGGTGCAGTGTAGTGGGCGGCGAGTATGTATAACTAGGAGGACGTCCGCATATACTGTCGACACTGGGCTGACATTCCTGTTTGTTCGGCAAAATATTAATCGTATCTTGAACTGAAACCACGTTTTCAATCATAAGCTGTATGTACGCTAAATCATGATAACTTGGTCTCAAGGTAACGCGACGGCTGGTCTTAATCAACAAGTTGTTCTACTTTGATCAGCTTGAGCCCGGTAGGTCTTGTTCGGAAATCATTTTCATGCAGTTAAAACGTCCGTGTATTCAGCCGACCTACTTATTTTTCTGCAAATTGTCGAGGAAAGTAATGCCGATGACGTTGGTTGCAGTAAGGGGAGAAACGGCGAGTTTCAGCTAAGCCGCTCGCTGTTAACTGAGCCAGCCAGCTGGTGTCGTTGGTCGTGTGCTTAATTGGGTTTAACTCTGGACACCGGCGAAAAGTCGGGACGCCGCTAAGGAGATGAGCTCCCATGCAAAGGATCTTGCTGTCTGCACTAAATCTTCAGCTTTATCGCTCGCGTTTGGTTGACTTACGCCGCATTAGCAACGCAGCCACCGGTAGACCGTAGTTCTAAGATCACGACTAAATGACCCCGACTGAAATAAATGCACAAGTCTTATTGGCAAATTTACAGCGAATCTCTCCACAAATTAAACTAGAAAGCAGTCAGAGCCCGCACACCTCCGCCAAGGCAATGTTGTTCGCTAGGTGGCAGCACCATCTTCGGTTTTGCAGCGGTTTCCCTTATGCCCGATTGACAGCAACGGTACCGAAAATTTCAAAGTGATCCAGAATCCAGGATTCCTTCCGGATCAAGTCCAAAATAAAATCACTGGTAGTTTGTGCCACTCCCGACATACCCTCAAAATTTCAGAAAGATCCGTCCAATACTTTTTGAGTTATCTTGTTAACACACAGACAGACAAACAGACAGACAAACAAAGTCTGGCAAAAACATTACCTCCTTGGCGAAGGTAATAATTTAATTGTATGATTAGGCACAACGCTACAAGTTATTGATATACGATATCATACGACACTCGCAAGATTCTGCAAACCAGATTTTGGACCTTGTCAACTCACAGCGAAGTTACTGGTCATTTGGCGAGCGTTGGCAAAGCACTGCTTAGCTCATGAGACGTGCGGCAGCTTACAGCAGTTCCTGTTCTAGGTTTTCTTGGCTTATTCCCATTCCGTCGCAATTCACTCTTGATGAAAAAGTCGAAGATCTGAGAGCCCCATGTCGATGAAGCGTGAATGACAATATTGAATGCCACGTTACGTGCTAACAGTTTCATTACTCTGATCATTCTGCAGATATATTGTGATAAAAAGATTTGTTCTGATCGAATCTGATTGACTTCGCTTTGCTTACTATTGCAGTTAGGTTAGTCAAACTACTGTAAAAAGCTGAGGACTTAAGGATAAACTTTAATAGGCCTATACCTATATTTAAAAAAGTAATCTCTGATACGTAAGCTTTGGAAAAATACACAGTCGAATGGATTTTACGATAATCAGCACCTATGATTTACAATCCAAATGAAACAAAGATTTTGGAGGATCATGAAAATTTTCAACTTGGTTTAAAATTTAAAACTGTGAAACAAAATAATGTCAGTGAAAGCGTGCTAATTTTCATGCATCAATACGAGACGGTGCCAGCAACCCATGCTAAGTGGTGCGTGGCGGCAAACATGATACCGACGATTAACCAGCCTGGAAGCAGGTTAACACTATCTGAGTGCATTCTAGTTTGTATTGTTCCACAAAAAAGTTTATCGACGTTACCCACCGTGTCGGTACATCAAGCAAAGCTAAAACAAAAAACCCAGCTGTCACTAGGATAGCCGATCGTACTGGTTGTCAGGACCTTCAAGGTCATCGAAGGTCGATGATTTGCAGGTAATTTAAAAGCCAATATGCGACTTCCTATTAGTGATCAATAGCAACCTAAGCCCTATCTTGCACCGTTTAGTCACAGTACATCCGTGACAGACGGACAAACGAACAAACCGACAAACAGTCGGACGACAATTATGACAACAGCTCGACCGTTACAAAAGTACGGTCAGCTAAAAAATAGATTTCAAAAAGTTTAGGTTTTAAGTTTTTAAGGTTTTGTAAAAGTTATTAAAAAGTTTTTTTTACGTTTTTGGGAGTTAAATGTCTAAGTGAGCACCGTACACAAAATTACGACCCACAAAACATTTTATACACCCTGTGTGTCACATGATCACATTGTTATTTATAAAGTAATCAAAAATAACATTTAAAATATAAACTTAAATATAACGTAATAGATTCCAAAACAAACAAAAACCTTGAAAACTGAAATTGGATTATTGAAGTTTTAAAGGTTTGTTTAAATTGAAAAATCTAGCTTTTTAAACCATTTTTTAGCCTTAACGCCAGGGCTTTATTGATACCAGTATCTTTCTCCGCGACGTCCAATCAGTGTCAAGGTCAGGCCAAGGTCGTGTAAATGTGAATCCCGTTTCAGTGACGAAGCTGCCACTTGGGTCACGCACGTCACTATTGAAATGTCGTTAGCAATGTCAGCGTTTTATACCGCATAGTCTATGGGCGACCGTCTTCTGCGAAAGATCTCGGAAGTGGGCAGCTGTATAAATATTCTCTGACCGAGAGTCGCTGGTATCATAGCTTTTCTGTACCAGTGAACTTGGCTGTCGTAAAACACTAATTATCTTACCAATTACAACACAATTTACATTTACTTGTACAAGTGGTGGATTTGTTAGCCGCAACTTTCGTGCGCCTGTATCAAATTTAGTTCAAGCGTTTTTTTCTGCGGTATACTATAAATTTTTTAACGATGATTTGATGACATTTGATATGATTTGATTCCAACAGCTTCTGTCAGACCTAAAAGATGACTTTCAAATGGTGTAAAATACCTTGAAAAAATTGATACACATTTATACAGACAACAATAGTCTAGTAGACACCCACATCGCCAAAAATAGCAAGCAAAGCACACGCATAGCAGCCACACCACTGCGCTACACGGTTTTTATGCTTTTCGTATTTTTAATTGTTTTTTTTTGTTTTGTTTCTGTACCATTGTGGTGAATAAAGATGTACACTACACGATTAGGTCTGCTGTTCACGTACGCCTACTACGGACTCAAAACTGCATCGCAAGACGAAAACTAAGTTTAGACAAAGCTTGGCGTCCCTTAAAATTGGCGCTCATCCTCCGCTGGATCGTCGTTAGCTGAAGTTGCAAAATCCGGTCGAATGACCCTTCCTCGATGCATTGGAAGGGACGCGGAGGGGTGCAGGCGACTGGCTTGACAAGCGGCGATGACCGATAGCGCTTTAAGTATGTCGACGACGACGGAGAGGCCGACCGTCGGTCAGTCGGTCGTTTTGAGCCAAGCCAAGCGTTCGGCGGCGCCCAGATACGAGAAAATGGCTCTCGACCACGAGCGGCCGAGCTGGCGTGTCCGGCCGCCGGCGAATGGCAGCGATTAACGTCGTCGTCTGCGCGGAGTTTAATCGTGCGAAAATATTGATACAAACAGCTGAACAGTCTCAGTCTGCTAAGCGGTTTCTTCTCTGAAGCTTTTATAGTAGTGGCGTCTATACGCAACCGAGAGACTAAACACCAAGAAGTTTACCAATCACTTTTACTCACAAGTTTTACTTGTGCCAACGTTATGTGAACAACACGTACGTTTATTAGTCAGAAAATCAGAATATTAAAGAAAAAAGGAAATGCAGACAACAACTTGTTATAGACTTAGGTGCTAATGTGAAAAAGTCTGCGTAGTTGCATTGGTGCTGCTGCAAGACATGAAGTAAGTAAGTAAGTAAGTAAGTACGTGGATATTTAAAGTGCACAATGTCAGCCAGTGGCCGAATCTGAGGCACTTGGCTAAGCCGCTAGGGGGAGCAGTAGGCCTGCTGGAAGCAGTGAGTTTTAAGGAGGCGACGAAAAGTGTCTGCAGAGGTAGAACTACGGATGCTAGAGGGTAGTGAGTCTTTTACAGTAGTGGCAGCTGAGTGACTGTCATGCGCTAATGATGCCGCAGTATAACGTAACGGCCCGTGTTAGTGAACAGTTGGTGCAGGGTGCGTACATACCACCCCTGAATTAAAGCTACAATAGGCCTTCACCTTTCAGCTAGACGGGGAATGAAATAAGTTGGACTATGCGCACAGTAAGTTGGCAACTAACTCGCAGTTATTTGCAAATGACCCGACTGCAAAGCAGTTGAAAATACTTTTGAAAGTTTGCTCCAAAATATCTCAGTTCTCTAACTCCTGTGTTTAGTTGATTGATCAACTGTATTATACACGTGTGTATGACGTTGTTGTCTTTAGGCTATAAATATAATTTGGTGAATAAAAACGAATATCGTGTCCAGCATTTAAAACGAACTTTAAAAAATCTAACGAAAAAGTTATGTTTCTTTCTGATTATCTGATTTCAAACAGCTCATCCTATTCATACGACCCATTATGCGATCCGGTACAAGAACAAAGCTTGTCACCATACGCGCACGCAAAAAATCTGCATTGATTTAATAAAATATTTAGCTGGGCTATTAAAATTCGCCACGAATACGTAGGTGCCTTAGTTAATTAATGACAAAAATCAATTTCAACCAGTTTTTTTTGAGCAGGCGTAAGTCAACAGTCAAACTGGTTAACAATTAAGACTTATTATGCCGGCTATTGTTAGAGTTGGTTGGTGGCGTGGCGTAGTAGGTAACGCGTTTCGGCTGAAACGAAGTTACTCTACGCTGGGCCTGGTTAGTACTGCGATGATTGACTGCCTGCGGGCAGGTAAACCATCTCGGTGCGAAGCCTGCCAGCTAGGTCGACTCAGCCTTCCACCCTCCGTGGGGCGGTAAATGAGTAATAACTCATTTACATGGGTTACGGAGGGTGGGGACCTTGGTACAGCTGACTGGGGCTGCCTAGTCGGCCGCTGCGCCAGCCTGTGTCTGCAGGCTGCACACGGTAGCCGTGCGGCAGGCGGCTCTGGTTAGTGACGAAAGCGCATTAGAGGGGTGTTTGCGACGATGCGCTATACAAATTGACGACCTTTTTTTATCTGTCTGCCTGTCTGTCTGCCAGATCGCGTACTTTGCAAACGGGATGATGGTTATTTCGCAGAGAAACTCGTGTGGCGGAGCCCAAAGTAACATTCCGTTAGACGAGGTCTCGGTTCCCGCACGGAAAGGATGCATTTGGAGACCCCTGATCACAGTTTATTGAATTTAAATATTAGCCGATGTCGGTGCCTTCTGTGCTAAATGACTTTGTCCCTCGCTATATTAATGGTAATATTCAATCCACCGATAACAATAAACAATAAACAACACAGAAAGAAAAAAACGCAGCAGTAACAAAGAAAAAATCATAGTACATACAGGGTAGTCCAAAAAACGCACAAAGTTTATAGCACCATAATTTTGCAACCGTACATCAAGAGTCATGCGGTTTTCAGCAAAATTATCAGAAAGAAATTCTTTACATGACTTATGTCAGTGTTTACATACAGCAATTAAATATTCTTTGTTTTCGCTGCTGGCAAGTGAACTATTAAAAACAGTATTACTTTCAATGTATCTTGGTCCATAAAAACATGCCACTATTATTTTTTTAATAGCTCCGTGTAACATTGGCCGATTTCAATAATTTTTGGCACGCGACATTAAGAAGAAACTTGATGCAAAGGTTTGTAGTTTTAACCACTTCAACTTAACATTGTCGCTACACTACCGTATGAAATGCAGAAGTCGCAGTTTGGCCATTGACAACAATAAATTCCTACCGGGTAGCGTATGCGTTGGCTCAGAAATTACTAACTGAATAGCAACAAACGCAATTAGCAATTATTAGCACTCAAAAAGTCACACGTGTCACATCACATCATTTTTTTAGCATTTGTTTAAAATGTTTTCCTGCAATACAAATGCAAGTGGTAGACGTTGACACCATTTGCCAACACATATTCAGTAACTGCATGACTCAAGCAGCCCACTCGCTGTTGATGTATCATTTTAGTTTGTCGACTTACAATTTTAAAATAAAAACAAAGCAACAGATTTTCAATGATTTTGTGGTCTCAGTAATTTTCTGAGCTGACGCATGCACTGCTCAGTATGAATTCATTGTTGTCAATGGTCAAACTCCGATTTCTGCATTTCACAAGGTAGTGTAGCGACAATCTTAGGGCGAGATGGCCAAAACCATAAACATTTGCGTCAAGTTTTTTTAATGTCGCATGCCAAAAATTATTAAAATCGGTCAATGTTTCACGGAGCTATTAAAAAATAAGTGGCATGTTTTATGGACCGCAGTGTCAAGGATAATACTGTTTTTGCATAGTTCAATTGCCATCGGCAATAACAAAGAATATTTAACTGTTGTATTCAAATATTGACTTTAGGCATGTAAAAAAATTTTTTCGGAACATTTTGCTGAAAACCACAGGACTCTATGACGTACGGTTGCAAAATTATGGTGTCATTAACTTTGTGCCGTTTTTTGGACCACCCTGTACATACAGTCTGTGGTCCATGACGCTGAAAAGAACTTAACTATACACTTCCTAACTGAAACGATTACAATAATTTACAAAAAGTGTCATAAAACTCTATGTACTTGACTTAAAAATAATATGCACGCTGCTTTATCAAGCGTCACTAAAGGCGCGCACTCAGCGACATAACTGAACTGAACTGACATGGTATAGTTTTTGACGAACTGATCAATGGGCAATCAGTAATGCTTTACAGCAGGCACTGTCTAACGTCGGTGACTTACGTAACTACGCTCACGTACACGTTAACTATTGACCAATGGCATCGCTCTACTCGTCAAAAAGTAAAGCTTATATCAGTTCCGTTCAGTTTAGTTCAGCTATGTACACAGAAGACCTACTCACCGCCGCTGAAACGACTTTCGCCGCCCTGGCAGACGAGCGCGACAGCAGTTAGCGCGAGGCAAGCTACCAGCTGACGAGCATCCATGACGTCACAGGTCACGTGCAGCAACCGGAAGTGGAACGGTGGCGCTGAGCCGGGATGGTGAAGACGGTAGCGGGGGACTGAAAGCAGTGCGCGGTGGGCGGGGCGTCTAGTCACGTGTCACGCATGCGTACAATGACGTCGTTGCTGACGTCATCGCTTACGTTACGTCACCTCCTGTCGCTGTCATAACGGTGGCGTCGTAGTCGTCGCGGCGCTCGCAACTGTTGCTTTGTTGATACCCTGCGCGTGCGTGCGATCGATGCACAGAGCCGCTCTCTCACAGAACGCAGCCGCACGGACGGACATATCTCCTCCCAGTCCTACCATGCACAGTCTTCCCTCTCCTTTGACGTAAGCCTAATACGGACGGACTGGCGCTAAGACGTCCGAATGGAATAAGAGAAACTGCTCTCATTCCATTCGGACGTCTTAGCGTCAGTCCGTCCGTTCTTGCGTCAAGTCGCTGCGACGCTGAACGTAGACGTGCTTATATGTGAAGAAAGTTTTGCAAATCTTTATTCATCACAATGGTACATAAACAAAGCAAAAAAAAACAATAAAAAAAACGTGAAAAGCACAAATGTCATTACGCAATGTTTCTACGTAATGTTTTGCCGAACTTTGTTAGCCACGCACGCCGTCCACTGCGCAAGACATGCAAGATACGTCGTGAGTTTCACGTAGAACCACGGTCTTCAGTCCTTGATATGAGACTTAACAGGAAAAGAGGGATTCTGTTCGAGGGGGAGATTTCGTCCAGGAGTGATTCTGTCCGTTTCTGGCAAGCCAGAATATGGTGTGTGATTTATGAAACGTTGGGCGACGAACGAACGGACGGGCTGAGTCCATGAAGCAGTCGACGAGGCGAGGGCGGGGGCGGTGCAGCAGACTACAGTGCAGCGATGCGAGCATGTAAGCAGTCCATTAGGAAGAGGCTACCATCGTGGCGAGCGGCCCGGCTCGGAGCGACCATGCGGCAGCGACCGATCGTACGGGCCGCGCGGCCATCAATCCCGTTCCCGCGCGACGGTGACGGACAGACGGACAGACAGACGGATCACGCGACGTCTGTAGTGGCGTAGCCAAAAAATGTTAATTGCAGGGTGAGTCCTCGACCTCTTTCCCTTTCTCTCCCTTTATCTTTCCTCTTGTCCCGTTATCCGTTAAATCGTTTTACTTACTTACTTACTTACCCTTCCCTTTCCTATTCCTTTTCTTTTCTCCCCCTTTTTCCTCCCCAAAGAAGCAGGACCCCTAAAGTCTAGCTAGAAAGTCTAGAGAAGCGCTGTGAGCCTCCCAGTGGGATCTGGGGCAGAGCCCCAGCCGAAATCGAATTTGGTGCATTATACTTTCAAAACACGGCATCTGATGACAACAATTTTAATCTTTTCCTGTGAATAAACTGAACGAATTTCGTTCAGTTTGGACGTGTGCTTGTCTTGTCTGGAGGATTGAGGGGGAGAGGGCTGCGCCTTCTGGCTCCCGTTGTCTACGCCACTATCCGTCTGTCTGTTCCATTCGACGCCGACTTTGAACCGGCAACGTCGCGTTCCCGGCGCAGTCACCCGCGACCTTCTAAGTACCCACACACCACGGCCCAGCCATCCACCCCGTGCCGGGCCGTGGCCACGACAGTCCGTCACATCAGCGACCCAGCCACGGTCGGTACATGTATTTTCAGACTGCGCCCGCGACGCGATTCCACGAATACCAGCATCACCGAGAAGAGACGTCGTCAACTGAATACGAACGAAACCGGCGCCGATGTTTAATGCTTGATTTACAACGTGTGTGCACCGCACGACGTAAACTTCCGGCGGAGCGGAGCGGAACGGACGCTACAGTGTTTTTACGTCTAGCCACATCATTATTTTGTGCGACTGTTTTATTCTACATTGTTTTACTTTTATTTTCAAACCCTGTGACCTATTGGTTGTCGTAAAACTGTTTCAAAAACATTTTGCATGGGTTTCAGCGTGAAACAAACTTTTTGCAAATGTTTTGGACATGATTACATGTGAAGAAAAACACAAAGCATCTGCACACTACTTTTGCAAATGTTTATTTTTTTTCTTTTGCGTGAAACCACGGTCTTACCTATTAAGTTATTACTAACGATTAATCTAAATATCCAGAAACTTCTTTCTAATTCTATTTTTACGCGCGAAAGCAGCTACTGCTTTCAGCGCATCTTAGCCATCGCAATTCTCTCCGTCCGTCTGTCACACGAGTGAATCAGTCAAAAGCGGTGCAAGCTAGAATCACCAAATCTGCACCCTCGGCTGCCCGGAAGACTCTAGTTTCAGGAACCGTAAAGCTTTTCCATAAATTCGAAGGGCGTCACCTCGAACGAGGGCGCTAAATGAGAAGGGGTGGGCAAAATTTGCGATTTTTGGCCAATAAGTCGCTGTATCTCAGTAACGGTGCGAGATAAGGCTTAGGTTACTATTAATCACTAATAGAAGTCGTGCACTGGCTTTCGATTGGCGCCAAATTTAATGACCTTGCATGACCTTGAACGCGAAAATAGGGAGTTTTATGGATTTTTTGGCGATTTCGGGCTGCGACACAAGTCTATATCATTCACAAGGTGGCGCCACGGAACTATCGTTATGCGATCCAGATAGAGAATTTGGTATTTGTATATTAACTTAGCATGAACACCCCAATTTTTAGCTAAACTACTGAACCGGAACTTCTATGGGCTTTCGCGCGTCTCGTGAGCATTAGCTCGAATTTCTTGTTGCATTTGCTGTCATTCTTGCTAGACCACATACCTGTAGGCCTACTTCTTTTTGATTGTTAGTCAAAAGTTCAGACTGTACTTGCGCATATTATAACCATGCAACAGCAACCAAACCACTTACAAGATTGTTTATGCTGTTGTGCACTTACAAGTTACAATGTATGCGGACGAAAAGTTTATTCCGCGTCTTTCCCTGCGTTTCATCAGGCGAGAAAAGCAAACAAACATCGAACAAACATAAGCACGGGCAGTTTAGAGCTCAACTCGACCGCAGCTGGTTAAATACAGACGCGAGTTTGCTATAGCTGCTGGACGAAGTAGATTTTTGCTCTCGGAATTCCGATGCACTTTGCTGCTGTTTTTCTCGAGAGATTCGTCGTGAGAGGCGCCTGACGTCACATCGACGTCATTAATGATGCCGTAGAGCTCTGCGTGCGCCGACTGACAGACGAGTCGCTTTATTCATGTAGGCCTATAATACAGCTGACATTTTCCGCTGTAATAATTCTCAAATTCCACTACTTCGATATCATGTAGATCTGTTTATTTTCTGCTGAACAACAAGCCGTACAACAAGCTGTAAGCCTGCAGCATTTTGGCATGCCAAGTTGTTGGGAATTTTTTGCAGGCCTTTGGTTAAATCGGTGGACTTTGTGTTCTGCAACTTGTTGTAGATTTGCCGTAGAGCTTGTTGTTCAGTTCATTGTACAAACAAAAAGCCCAACTGTCGCTAGAATAGCCGACCATTGACCAGACCCGTCGAGAGCCACAGCGGGGCCCGGGGAAACATTCTCGCGGGGCCCCAAACATTTTCGCGGGGCCCCTCTTTGGAAAAAAATTTAATTTCTTTTTTCAAAATGGTGCATTCTTGTGTATTTTCGTATTTTCGATCGACGGCGAGGCTCCCAAAACGTCGCGGGGTAGCTTACCTCTTTACCCCACTCTCTCAAGATCATCCAAGATCGATGATTTTTGTTTCATGATATTTATTTCATCTGAAAAGGCGTATGCCACTTCCTATTAGTGATTAATACAATAGTACTCTTGGCCGTATCTTTTACCGTTTTCGAGATATGTCCAGTTTGTCGTTGAAAAACGCACATTTTACCTTCCCCTTTTATTCAACCCAAAATTTAAAAATGTTTTCCCTGCTGAAATTTTGCAAGCCCAGGCTTAAGACACATGACTAATTATTCGTGTTAAAAATTTTTCCCGTAAGACTTAAAGACTAGCCACGATACATCCGTTAGACGACGACGGACAGACGGACGACAATCGTACCATATGCTCTACCGTTACTTTAGTACGGTCAGCTAAATAGCCACAACAAATCAAAACAAGTGCAGTTCAGTTCCTCACATGTTGCGTAGTGTAGTGAAGAAAAATGTGGAGAAAAAAGCCCTACAGGTCACCTAACTTCGGATCTGTGTAACTGGCTCAGCTGGAGTACTGAACTGCTTTGCTGATCGGATAAAGTCAACAGCTTTGTGATTAATTGAGCTGCTTAATGAAAGGTAACGGTGATGACGAATCGAGAGATCTGCCATAAACTAATGTTTCCCGAACAAAATGACTTCAACATACAACTTGTTGCAAATGTGACTTCTATTGTCCCTACTAAGAATTACTGCATAAGTTTAAAGAAAACAATTCGCCTAAGTCAGAAAATACAAGCCGTTTCTAACCATCGCAAGCTCATGCACTAGCTGTAGATGGAGTGAAAAGAAGGTAGCTGGACACAGATGCTTAGTATCATCATATACGGCGTGCGACGTCGCATAGCGCCAATGATGCGTGAAGACGATGTCTATAGAAGATTGCTGGTGGCTGCTGCTGCTGCTGCTGATGATGATGATGATGCAGAGACTGACGTCTGGCGGCGAAGAGAAGAATAAATGACGTCACAACAACGCAAAAGATTTAGACGATGACGTCAACGATGACGCACGCACTGACTGGAAAATGGAGTTTTAATTCCGGCTGCCCGCCGCTGTCTTGACGATGCGATGATAAAGCAATCGATTGCCGCTCGGTGGAAAACTATTTCTCGTATATTCTGGTCGTCAGTCCGTGCATGCTATATACATGTATACGTCAGATGTTTGCGGTACGTGGATGCTCAGTTCCTCGTCTAAAGGCGCGTATGCAGAGCGACGTAACTGAACTGAACTAAATTGAACTGACATGGTTTAATTTTTTGACAAACTGACCAATAGACAAACGGTAATGCATTACAATAGGCACCGTCTAAAAGCGTCGTTCGCGTCAACCAATGACCAATAGGCTCGCCATCCTCGCCCATTGATCAGTCAGTCAAAAACTAAACCGTGTTAGTTCAGTTCAATTCAACTTCTGTTCAGTTTAGTTGCATCGCTCTGTACGCGCCTTAAGCCTACTAGGCCTGATGTTGCTTCCCATCAGAGTTTGCATTCTTACTTACTCGCTTAACTACTTTAACTGCTTACGAAATAATTTAGTACAGCTATAAAATGGTTATAAACGTTTATCGAAAGCTTGCATTGCTAACTGACAATTGCAGGAAAGGGGACAAAGTGTGCAGTGGCCAATGGGTGGGTATAGGAGCCTGTGTTAATGAACTGTCAATCACCGCACGTTGGGATGGTCAATGATGATGGCGACATGTGTTGCAGCGCCAGCTGTCACATCTAACTCCATGTGAGTGACGTCACGTCATACTGCGGACCACTGCGTACAACACGCGGTGATCCTCCCATACGCACTGACAGCATGGGCCATATTATGAAACTGTCACTGCTTAGACAAGAAATTTGAGCTAATGCTCACGAAACGCGCGAAAGCCTATAGCAGTTCCTGTTTGCAAACTGCCAGTTTATTCTTGAAGTGTGCGCTGCAGCCGAAAATCGCAAAAATCAATTGAAATCCCTTATTTTAGAAATTCAGAGTCTTTCAAAGTCATCGATATTAATACGAATGAAAAACTCGTCACTAGCGCTTGTTGTGATAAGCAGCATGCCCATGCCTATCTGTAACCGTTTTTACGAAAGACTGACCAACAACGGCAAAATAACAACAGTACGGGTTTACCGCTGTTTGATGCCCTTGTGCACAGGTTTCCTTGAACCTAGAAAATCAAGACTAACACCGTCGAAATTTACTTTTAATGCTGAAAATTTCATACGCAGCTTTTCCATGTCTATCTCAATTGACTTTGGCGCATTCGCTCTTGAAATGTATCTTGCAGCCTGAAATCGCCAAAAAAATCCATAAAAACCCAATTTTAGCGTTCAAGGTCATCCAAGGTCAGTGAATTCGGTGGCAACCAAAAGCTAGTATACGACTTCCTATTAGTGATTAATAGTAACCTAAACCCTATCTTGCACCGTTATTGAGATACAGCGACATATTGGCTAAAAATTGCAAATTTTCCCACCCCTCCCATTTAGTGCCCTCGCTGGGAATGACCCCCATCGAATTTATGGAAAAGCTTTACGGTTCCTGAAACTACAGTTTTCCAGGCAGCCGACGTTAAAGATTTGGTGATCCTAGCTTGCATTGTTTTTAACTGATCGACCTGTGTGACGGACGGACAGACGGACAGACAGAATTGCGATGGCTAAGACGCGCTGAAAGCAGTAGCTGCTTTCGCGCGTAAAAATGGCGAACGTTAACGTAGTAGAATTTGCGTGTTTTGGGATCACACAATATCATCAGTCGATTAATTAGTCAATTTGTTTTTACTACAAAAACTGCAATGAGAAGTAACAAAAATTTTGAGCTAATGCTCACGAGACGCGCGGAAGCTTATAACAGTTTCGGTTCAGTAGTTTAGCTGAAAATTAGGGTTCTCACGCTAAGTTAATATACAAATACCAAATTCTCTATCTGGATCGCATAACGATAGTTTCGTGGCGCCACCTTGTGAATAATATAGACT
>Ga0209367_1001768_pt1 | contig 27444 bp, 15 predicted proteins | sample WorMetLIZISLAND2_FD_187412 | JGI IMG/M metagenome (GOLD analysis project Ga0209367, IMG submission 187412) | Marine gutless worms symbiont microbial communities from Max Planck institute for Marine Microbiology, Germany - Olavius geniculatus... ...
GACTTTGTCGCAACCATCTCGACATGTCGAGATGGTTGCGACAAAGTCCGTAACAAGTCCGCGACAAACCCGTTTGTGTCGCTCTAATGGGATTTGGAAACGAGCACGACACGACACGACAAACGGACTTCGGCACGCCGACCAATCACGCATTAGCTAAATATGACGTCATTGTTTGCTTAGTTGAGGTAGGCGGGGCTATTTTCGTTCATTATGGTGGACAGAAAAGAAAAAACGTATTAACACTTTTGTCGTCCGTGTATAAGGCATGCTATAGGCCCTGTTTGTGGGCTCATAGGTTAAAAGGTGAAATTGGTGTTATAGCTCTTTGTATGAATTAACCTATCACATAGCTACGGAGTAAAGTAAAGTAAAGTAAAGTGAAGTAAAGTGTAAATTTATGCAGCGCATACTCAAAAAGATCTCTAATGCGCTTAATACATTTTATCATCAATATTTCGCATCTGCCGAATCAGATCACACAGTGTTACACCCGACATGTGAACTATCCCGGCCTTAACCCTGGCCAGATAGGCCAGTACTTGATTTACCTACCCTGGAAGGATAGAAGGCTGAGTTGACCTAGGCAGCTGGTTACATACCGAGGTGGTTTAAATGCCCGTATAGGCAGTCACCCAATACAGTACTAATCCGGTCCGGCGTAGAGTAACTTTGTTGATCGGATGAAACACGTTACCCCTACGCCCTGCCACCACCAGAATTGGTCTATAAGACCATATATTAATTAATTATTCAGAAATTAGCAGCTGCTGTGCATATTATTAATTACTAAAAATACGTTCTGTGGAACGAGGTGTCTGTCCCATTGCCACGCTATATAGCCTAGCAGTTGCGTTTCAGCTTTTGACTCTCTTATGAGCCTGCAGCCAATTTTGTCTGAATAAAAACGATTGGTTGCCATGACAACAGGGGACTTCAGGGGAGAAATTTACATGACACCATTGCATAGCCCGGGCCCGAAAATAGGTGGTAAGTAAAAACAGCGTGCAATTATCTTTTGCGGGAGCCGAGTTATAGTCATTTTGTCAGTCAATGCTGCGCTTAACTCTGATGCACAACTTAGCATCAAGCAACTTGCTGCTATCATAACGTCTTCCTCCTCTGATGACATCATAATTCATATTTTATTTCAATATTCAAAAACAGACGAAAAGCAGACGACACCAGTACATGGTGCTGTGAATTTCCACCAAATTTATTTTTTGTCGCCGACTTTCATGATTTCATGATATGTGTCGGCGACAAAGTCCGCGGACTTTCGTGATTTGTGTCGGCGACACGTCCGCGACTTTCATGATTTGTGTCGGCGGACTTTGTCGCGGACACAAATCATGAAGTTCGCGACTTTCATGAATTTTGTGTCCGCGACTTTGTCGGGAACTTGTTCCGGACTTTGTCGCAAAGTCGGCATAATGGAATTTGGGCTTTATCATTCAAGCATCCGACTTCATGTTGTCGTTTTCCCGGTTTTCGGTGATCCTAAGAGCTGTGCTCTGGATTTATTTTTTTACGTTTTTCTAGCTGGTTTCGTTTACATGTTTGTTGAGCGTGTTGAAGTGTGTTGTTGTTCTGACTGTGCAGGCTCCTATCATTCCGCTGATACTCCACGACGGCGACACGCGAAACTTCGACGTCTATCCGGACTTCAACCTTCACTCGCTGCAGCCGAGTTCCGACGACGACGTCGCGCTTTTCCGTGACTTCTGATCAGTCGCTATATATAGTAACAAAACAATAATCAGCCGCGTCCTGGCAGGGAGGGGGCGCGGCAATCCGCTAAATTTTGGCCTGTCGGATATTTTTCTTTGGAAAACTTTCGTTCAAAAAATAAATAATTTGGGGCTAAAATCGCCCATTTTGGGCCTTTCGAGGAAATTGAAGGGCAAACTGGAAATTTGAAGCGGAAACATGCAGCTGACTGTCTGAAAATTGCAACTTTCTACCCCTTCTGCTTTTTTTAACCAACGACGGCACAGTTGTTATTCAGCTGATGACTTAGTGCAACATTCTTTGCAGGGCGTTTCGCTATCCCGCTACGTATCGCGACGACTCTTGCTGTTTTCTCGGCTGCTTAGACTTCAAATAATATCTGTGCTTTCGGTTGCAGTCTGGCAAAAAATTAGGTTTTTAAAAATATTTTTACGCTTGTTTCATAACAAATCGTGCAGCGTTACACAACGGTTTGTTTAAAAAACAAAGTGACACACTGAATGGTATACGCACGAGAACTGAAATAGAAAAATACCACAGAATGACATACCAGGTGCGAACAGTTTTGTTTCAGTAAAAGTTGAAAGGTTGAAAGTAAACCGATATTTTTTGGAAGAATCGGATACAAATTTTAGGGACGGGGGTTTTACGGACGGACGGCAACTGGAAACTCGGAAATTTTTTAACGCTTTATTTACTCTTTCATTCGGGTGCTTAATTAAACCAATGTCAGACTATTTAGTTTCCGTCGACCGTTAGTCGTCAGCGGTCGACAGAAATCTCTTACGTCTGACACTACCGTTAATGTCAACAAGCAGAACCGGTTGTCTGGGCCTTAACATCTGATTTGAAGCCTTAAGGCGAAGCTTGTTCACTTATGTCGCCTGGTAGGTGATCTCATCCATATGGCAGTTGACGCTCTGAAATGGTTTTTTTACTGTACACTCTCTTTTACCGTTTAGCGGCATGCATTGCGGTTAACTGTAACCGGTCGACGTCGACCGTTAACGGTGCCCGTTGTCTGATATCGGTTTCACGATCAGCAAAGGCTACAGTTGTGCTATTTTGTATCGAAACCAGCTCAAAAGCGTACCGAGACGTAGCCCAGTTTGTCTCAGGAGAGTTCGTAGTGTGTACCGCACGACAGTGTATACGTAGACTAGACTTAGACTAGAAGAGACACGTTAGGACTAATTGTGTCGTACATATTGCAACATTTTGTAAGAAAATGGCTTTTCCACTGGATTGCCGCATAAGAACGCAGTCGTATGCGGTTCAACTGAGTGGGATTCTTATTTCTATTGTTTCTGTTTACTATGGCATTGGCGTAAATATTGGATTGCAGTATAACGGCTATGTCGATTGAAAATGTTGTTTGAAACGACGGAGTACCATTTCTGGGCAGCATAGGTGTTACATTCACGTGGTCCGGTGTAGTGGAAAATTCGTCGCACCGGAAAATTATTCCCGCACGCAGCAGTATGGGTTAGGGTTAAGATTAAAGATAGGGTTAAATTTAGGGTTAGGATTAGAGCTAGCTGGGTTGAGGTTAGGGTTAGGGTTAGCGTTAGCGTTAGTTACATTATGACAATATGGAGGTGGGAAGAATTTTCCAGCTGCGACAAATTTCCCACGACACCGGCTGTCACACTCGTGCACCCATTCGGCGGAGTGAAACGGCATTTACTAGGTACACTATAATACTCATATTATATAGGCATTCTGGTTCCCCCTCACGAGAATTGGGGATCGGAATTCCCCCGTCAAAAATGCGTTGCAAGCTAAGACCAAACCGACGGTGAGCTCACGGCGCTGCCGCTTTGTGTCAAATGATTTTAGTGGTTTGGCATTTGTTTTGTTTTAGTTGTTGTTGTTGTAAAGTGAATGAATTGTTCGACACGTTCCTGACGAGTTGCTTCCAGCCTACACGATGTACCACGCTCGACGTTTAAAACTGTTAATAATAATTGCTCGTCGGTATATTTCTGTAGCGTTTAGTTGTTATTATTTGATTTCGTTTTTTTCTATCATCAAAAGTGTCGTACGCGTGCGTTTAAAAAGTTAATGTAAAACAGAATGGAACATTATTTTGGTTCCGTAACTGTGTATTCTGTTGTATTACCAATGACGTCATGGCAAGGGGATGAGGGTAATTGCCCCCTACGTACCCCGTCTAATTTTTTTATCTAAAAATACCGAATTTTCGACTGAAAATTTCCATTTTGGGGAATACAGGAGCAAAATTGATATATTGAGCACTCAATTTCCTCTGTCGAAAATTCTCAGTTGTCTGTCGGAAAATGGCAACTTCTTAATTTGGCCTCTTCCCAAATTTTTTCAACCCACGACGCCATTGGTTATTGCTAGCCTATTATTGTATTGTTATCATTGTTGTCATCATCATCATCATCATCAGTCGTCGTCAGTTTGTTAACACGAGGTACCGGCAGTTGCGTTTATTGCGTTAATATTTGTTTTTCTGACGTTTACCTCAACTTATTGTGCAGTTTGCGACGTAGAAGATTTCGGTGACATTTTTTGGTCGATTTTGTAGCACGATCACTGAAAATATATTGTTTCTGTCTGATTAACTATCTTTAACGCGCGCTAAATCGTCAGTGTGTCTGTTCTACATCATAACTAACAGTACTTGACTGAAGTGAGATTTTGCGTTTAATTCGTTGGTAATTTCACTGAACGACTTAACTCGTATTTTAATGAAAACTGTTTTTTAAGCGCTTCATTGCATTAAGGCGACTGGAGGTATCTAGCGATTCCTGCCTGTAAAATATCAGCAGACCTAAAAAATCTCCGTTTTGGGGACAGGAGTTGGCCTATCTTTAAAAAACAAGCCCGGTTTAACAAAAACGACGGTGGTAAAAGTAGCAGGGTTTATTTTTCGTGCAAATGCTAGACATGACCGTAACAATTTTTTTACACGACGCGTCTTGTATTTTGTTTTCGTTGTTTACGAGTTAGTTAATACTGCCGTATACAGTGGAAGGCTGATTGGCATTCTTGAAGTGTGTTACTGTTGGCAGCTGCTTAGGAGTGCTCATGTTTTAGTTGCAGCATTGAGTAACCGTTCTTGTTATGCATTTGCCTAATTCGTCGTTTTTACAATTGAGATTTGTCTGAAATAATATTGTACGTAAGCGTTTTTATACATTACGACATTATTTCATGCTATAGTGGGAACAAAACGAGTTTTATCACTTCGATTAAGTGGGACTGGCCCACGACATAGATTGAGAATTGGTGACTTACAATTTTAAAATTCGTAATAATTGAAAATCCGTTAAACTTCGTTTTGCACATCTCTGCATGGTAACTGTAACTTTCAAAATTTCGTAAACATTTGTGAATTCTAAAAAAAGTTTTAAAATTCGCACAGATTCGCATTCTCAATCTACGGGGCACGACACAGAACGGTTAACTGTATATGGATCTAGAATGAGCAGATGATGTGACTAGAGCTCTGTGTGACAGAGGGGTCAGCCAGCGTTATGTATATCGGGATTAGAAGAATTAGCACTTCAACATCCTGTCCCGCGTTACTGACGAGTATTGTATTATTTATAACACACGGGCACAATTTGCAGACACACGGGCACAGTCACTTCCACACATCACGCAGACATTGATTGACATGCACATGGATTAATTATCATATGGCTAAGCTGAAAACGAGCGGCTGAGATCTTCGGCAAAGTCCGGCAACGTTCGTTTGTCGTCGTTTCTGCATGCGTGCGTACACAGCAAGCCAACATTCACACGATACTAGAAGCTTAGCGACCACAACAGGAACGGAGGAATAGAAAATTGCGACAAAAACAGCGTTTGAACGAGTACCAGGCTAGCAACCACCAACAGGTGACCGACCGACAACAAGCTAGCGTCAAAACCTGGCCAACAATGCAAACCACAACGCGATGGAGTGACGAAATACGTGCAACGGCGTTTAGCAAGGCGTCTCTTGGGGCAAGTTCCTCAATCTGTCCAGTTTTCCACAAACTACGCCGATGATGAGGTTATCCTGATTCCAAATCAACCTGCACGTTATAGGCTACGAACATCAGCAAGTAAGAGGCCGTGCACCTATTTCTAAGTTTAAAAATAGGAGAAACTCTTTGAGTTGTCGGGGAGTTCCGTTTTCTCAATATTCACACGCCCGCTTTCGGCCTTTGGCCTTGATTTTCGACCATATTGGCTTTGCATCGGATGATGAACCGAGCACATAGTTGAAACGCGCGTGGCAGGATATGCGTGCGTCACACGGAACTTGCTTGTCCCGTGTTCATTTACGCGATCGAGCCATTGGTTTCATTCATCACCCGGCTCGGTTAACTTCTGGAGTCGGCGCCGAGAGATTCAACTCGCTGCATGTCAGCTGATCAGCGTTAGTACCAGACGTGTCCCGCAGAACCGACCCAGGGGATGATCGACGCTGTCTTAACCTCCATTTGCCCGGTTTTAAGACAAATGAGCCAAGCAACCTAAAGGTTCTGAAAGATCCGGCATATATACCTGCCGTACTTCCTACAGAGCTTCGGTTTTGAACCAGTCTCCCTTCTCCCTCCACCAAAATAGCTGCAGGGTCAGTCCCCAAGCAACGAGCATACGGACACCACGTAAGACGTCAATGGCGAATAATTAGTTTGACAACATCAAACAGCAGTTCGACGACAAAGACCGTGTGCCAAGCATGAAACGCAGTCGTCTATAGCCGTACCGAGTACTCGAGTTACTCGGTTAATAAATTACTCCGAGAGCACAGCTCTAAACTTCTAAAGCCGCCAAAATACGTTGACGCTAACAGCGCAACGACGCCGCGACGCCGAGCCTTTACGCATTACAAATCAGTCAGTTCAGATATTTTTACACAAAATATATAAACTCATTCAACCAACGCTGCACGTAATACAATAACACAACAATCGCAGCAGCGGCGCCGTGGGTCAAGAGAGTTCGAGAGCGGCAAGAAGTTGCACTTTTCGACGCGAATTTTTGATAGAAGAGGTACGAATGCTGCAAATTTTAATTCTGCCCCTGAACTCCTTAAAAATAAGAGATTTCCAGCCCCAAACTTCGTATTTTGGAAAAGAAAATTTCGGGAGACCCTACCCGCTTACATACCACGACGCCACTTGTCGCTGGTTTCGCTGTCGAATTCACGGAGACGCACGACTTCTGTACACACACAAGCGGCGTGATATGATACCCGAACAAAACAACCTGCTGCAGTTCATCGACTGACGGAGCAGCAGCAGCAGCAGCAGCAGCAGCAGCAGCAGCAGAAAACTGTACAGGTGAAAAACTGCATGTATAAGCTTATGTACAGAACGTAACCTGCTTATGGTGGAGGCCTACCTGTGGCTTGAAACTATTGTTAAACGTTGTGCATTACAATCGATACGATGGTCCGGTGTTTTTTGCTTGTATAACAGCTGATGTGATGTGTCGACTGGAAACTACAGTTCGAAGCAGTCTGGCATGCGTGCCGTTGAACCGTTGCTGAAACGTCAACTTTAACACACTGTAAGTAGGTCATTATACACGGTGCGCGAAAACTGCATGTCGCGTAAACTTATTTTAACGTCTCGATTAGGCCTATATATAACGCAAGCAAGCAACGTCAAAACTTAGCGATTGTCGTTTTACCTCCAAAAAATCATGAAAATCAAATCTTTAAATAAAATACGGCCCACTTCAACGTCTGAATACATAAGAAAATATTTCGCTGTTTCAGAACACAATTCTACTGACTTCCAAAACCCACTGAGTTGTTTTAAGCAGGGAGGTAGAAGTACTTCTACCCCGCCCCTGATTTTAAGGCCCCCACGCAACGGAAACAACAAAATATTTTAACGACACTATAATTGTCGTATATTTGACAAAGAAAATACATTATTACTGACTACAGTAAAGTATTAACATTAAATACAGTATGATACATAAGAACCGACATCTGACATGACGGCCAACGAAATTAGTCCGATCAGCTATTGCAAGTTTGCATCACAAAATCTGGACCAGCAATCGGACACGTGTATCGCTGCATGAAAGCTTCTGTCGAAAAAGCTGCATTAGCCTAATCTCCGCGTGTGTGAGAATTACCCACGAGAAAACTCATGTGATATTGTATTTCCAGGAAGAACGCAGGATCAGAGGACGGCGAAAAAATGACAACGAAAAGTTGGAAACCTGAAGTAAATGCGAATGTTCACCTCCCTGATATAGAGCGTAACAAAACATGCATTACTAGCTACATTCCAGCCTGTACAGCACAAAAGTAAACACACAAAAATACATTTAATGTTTCTATACACAAACAATGAAATTGCTGCAATAACGCGTAGCACAACAGGCTTTACAAAGAGCAACTCAAGCGCAAATACAACACTTGTAATCTCTCATCGTATATATAGGCTGCTCTAGGCTCTATGAATCAGATACGAAAAATACGTAACCAACGCTGCATAACGAAATCATACAAACCTAAGGCGCCGATGAATATACTGCTGATATATTCGTATATTCTTCTATGTATAGCAGAATTAATTCCGTAATTTTGGCGTTAGGTAAAAGTGTGGTTCACGGAGAAATCCAGCACAAGGGTTGCACAAAACAGGGAAACTAAATCAAAAGCCGACGCGCGAACAGTTTTCAGAGTACGTCATACAAATCATCATTTCCTGTCAATTCTCTCGTGATCCCGCACAGCGACCGACGTCAATGAACTAATGCCCTCTTGCAACTGACCAACAAACAAACGAATCAAACGCCAACACTGTACACATGCCACCGAATTCAGTCCAGTCCATTCCCTTCAAACAACCATCTTTTATCACTTCCAGGCAGGGGCGTTTAAACCATATAAATCACGGAACAAATGCTTTTTCACGAAAATTAGGAAAATTTTTTCAGCCCTGTGGGAAAGTTCGTAAAAGTTAAGACCTAAATTATAACAGCTTCCTCTTCAGCTGCTTGCACATACGTTTTTCGCTCTTCAAACTCTCTTATGATAATCTTTATTTCACCAAGCAAACATTGGTAGACAAAAATTAAACAAAAACAACAATATAGAGTTAGACGCAGAGAATTGTCATGTTGAGCAACTAATTATAGAGACAGTAATATCGAACAGGGAAGAAACCTGAAAAATCTCAAATCGCCTTAACTGTGAATTTGTTTACTTATGGAAAGCTTCTGAAAAACAGACGGAAAAGGAAAGACAGGGAAGAAAATAAAGGAGGAAGAGAGTAAATAAAAACACAGATGTTAAAAAACATGAATTTGCAAATAAAAAACATAAAAACATGTTTTTCACTTTTATAAAAACATGTAAAACATACATAAAACAGTGAACTACATTCAGCACAATAACATGTTAAAACAAAAACCTACCATTTGTGAAGACTAAAGACCGGAATGTACTGAACGTTATTATGTAACCGTGATTATGGTACAGATTGAAAACAGGACTAAATGCAATATGCTCATGAAAAATGCATTATATTTGTAATTTTGTACGTTTATGTTTCAATAGGAACAAAAACACAACATTAAAAATAGGATCAAAAACATTTTAGAAATTTAAAAAAAACATAAAAACATGTTTTTAAACTTTTATAAAAAACACAAAAAATGTTTTTACATCTATGAATGAAAAGGGGGATGGAAAAACTCAACAGGGATAAACGTATCCCCCTGATTCAGGGATAATATTCACCGCCAGTAACCTGTGCGCCGACCTAGAACGTAAGCGAACAGCAAAGCAAAACAACGACGCTATAAAAAATCTACAGAGCCCTGGACTAAGCAAGCGACAACGAACAACTACGCACATTATTACTATATACACGTTATATAGCAGAAGCAGCACGGACAAGTGACTGGATTCAATAATTCAACTTCTGCTAAAAATACGAACGCGTAAGACTACGGCAGCCACAGGTGACCGACATTCATTATCTGCGTGAATAAACGAAAAGCACTTTAGTATACGCACTGGTGCACATTTCGGCATAAATTATATAATAATGGCTCGAGACTATCAAAGTGCCTGGAAAGACAAAAGGCAATACGAACTGACCCGCTGCGCTAAGGGAAAAGGAATACGACGAACGATAAAGCAGAGATGATGGGACAAAAAATATACTTTTACTCTACCAGTTCGCGCATGCAGGGGGGATAGTGGGAAAGTTTGGCGTGGGCGTATCTGATATCTGGCCAATAATAGGTCCACCCCACGATAAACGAACACCACTACGCACGCCGTTGAAACGCTCCGTGCGACGTTTCCCTTTCTCGTCCGACGTGCGGTGTTTGTTTTCGTTTCTTGCGATTCGGTCGACGAACAACGACGACAAGAAACGCGACAACAAGCAGCGGCGACGACGACAACGCTCGTCACGACGCGCAACAACAGCGACAACAACGACGACGCGGACAACAAGACAATATTGACAGTAGCACACGGCGGAATAGATGGTCGGCCAGACTGCGACACAAGCGAGCAGTGACGAGCGTCGTCGGTGATCACAAACAATCGTCTTTCTTTCTCTCTCTCTCTGTCTACGCTGTCGCTGGTGTCGTTGTGTCCGTCTTCTCTTCGTCCGCCGCCTGGCGAATAAAACATCACCCAAGCATTTACAGCATGCCTCAACTCCACACCAAACGACAATCGAACAATACAACACACATTCGATCTACACTGTGTCTGGTAAAAAAGTAAACCCCTAGACATTGTACAGTAGAAATGTCAAATCCAAACGAATCTAAATAAACTTCCGTACACGTAATCTGCAATAGATTTCAGAAGCGTGTACTAAATTTCGTTAAAAAATATTATTTCTGCAGTTGAATATCGATAACAAAATATCTCCGTTACCAATACGGCGTTACATAAACCCCTCTGTACATTTGCGTAATTCCAACAAACAACATCTGATTTAGGCAAAATTCTGCGTCAGCAATACGTCATCTATTAACAATCAAGGTGCCAAATTTCAGTTAAATTTTCGCAAAGCAAACAATAGCTACAATAGCTTTTGTGAAGTCACCCCAAAACGTGAGGCGTCGATCTTCCGCAACAGTTTGTTTAATCCTGACAGCGTCTACGGCTTGCTGGAAAATTCCGCGATAAACTTTTTAGCACCATACTCTTTTTCTTGTCTCAACAGTTTAATTAAAGCATGATCGTCTGCAGAAAATATCACTTTGTTATTGTTTATGTTATTGTTTACGTTGATTGCGTCAACAAACGTCACTTCCGATCGAGCAACTGCAGTAGCCTAGGTTACGCCACATTGGTAACGGAGATATTTCGTTATCGATATTCAACAATTGATAACTCTGCTAAAAATTAACATTTTTCACTGAAATTTGGTGTTCGCTTCAGCAATTTATTGGCGAATGAGTGCGCAAAATGCTGCTCAGATTTGTTTAGATTTGACATTTCTATTTTACAATGTATAGGGGTTTACTTTTTTACCGGACACAGTGAATACAGTGAAGAGGTACAAAATGTTTCTAATGCGCTGTCGCAGTAAAAATAAGTGTTTTAAACAGCGTTTAAACTGTCAGTGGAAAAAATCGGATCTTTCAGATAGTCCGGCAACATACGCTATTCCAAAAACTAGACCCAGAAACTGAAAAATCAATAGGTTGAACGTTTCTCCGTCAGATTCTAGTTGGCTTAAGCCCTAACTCTACTACTTCGATTTGTAATAGTAAAGTTGTTGGACAACAATGCGTACAACAAGCGGTAAGAATCCCGGCTCGTCAAGATGCTGTAGATTTGCTGTAGGCCTAGATTTTTCATTTGCTGTAAATGTGTTCATTTGTAGTACAGCAAAGCTACAACTCATCAAAGCGGTGCAGTTTGGGCCTTACACTACCGAGCGACCGCGACTGTGGAATGAAAGTGTTAAACCACTGTGTGGAGTGTACAAGTTCGTTTAACACTGACTTATCCCACTTTAGACAATGGTTTAAAACGCACTGGATGTTATAAATTCCAAGCGACGGCGAGTGACAATTAAGTAACCTTTTCAGGCTCGACAAGCGGCGTCTTTTCTTTGCTGTCGTCCTTGCCACCAACGTCTTCCGATTCATCTTTCTTCTCATCGGTCTTCGCTGGCTCCCTGTCATTAAAAATGTCTTGTTGAAGCGTTATGTAACAACCTTAATGCAGCAATTGTACGACAAAATAGTTTAACAGATAAAACACAGCGATTAGTTACAAATGCAATGCACAAAATGCTGTTGACCGATTATATTTAGTGCAATTTTGAAGACTTCAGCATCTAATTTGTGACACACGTGTTTCAAGTTTTCTGAATAAAAGGGGATACAGATGTTATTACAACAACTGTACCCTACAATATACAAAAATAACATAAAACATGAAATTTAAATAAATGTGTTAAATATACACGTATAACCAGTATCCACAAGTATTTGCAAAAACATCTTGACACAACCAACGGAAAGATAGATCACAGTTCGGTCGAAAAATTTTGGTACTTATTCGCAAAAACAACCTTAAAAATTAATTTATTTTGTTGCAAATACCAAGCAAATTACTTGGAAAATAAAAAGTAAAAAAGTAAAAAAACTATTTACTCTTTATCCGGTCCACCGGCAGTTCCGTCGGTAGGCTGTCCGTCTTGTGCGGCAGTCGTGACGTTGTTTGTGTCCTGATTCGGTGGACTCTGTTTTGTCAGCGCCTCCTTACTGCAAATCGCACACATCAATCAACGCTGAAATTTTAAATAACTAACAGCAGGCTATACAACCACTCTTTTCTCACCTGCAGATAGTTTTACAATCCAACAACATTCTGTTATAGCATTCAGTAAAAATATAACTAAATTTAACAGACTGTTTATTATAAAATATGATAAGTTGGTCTGATAAGGCATGCAGTTCGACATTTCGTTTTAATTTTGAAAAGTACAGGTAGGGCCAAAAGGGACACCATTTTCGTATTTGAGTTTCCTCTCTTGTTAGATGCTTTCTGTTGGCACTTTTTGCTTACTCGTATATATCTTCATTAACTGATGCGTTCTTTGTCTGGTGATGTAAGCAAGGTCTGCTTGTATAAAAATAAATTACAATTTCGCACGAATCAACGACGAACGCCGTTTGATTCTCAGTCTGTGTATGGAAAATACTGAGCGTTTGAAATAAACTTGTAAAAATGTTTTCAAAAAATGAGTACATGTAAACTGTAAATAATGACATTGGCGTAGACAAGAGGAGCCCATGGGGCCCAAGCCCCTCCAAATCCTTTAAACAAAACACTGACATACGTTTAAATTGTACTAAATTTGTCAATTTGGTCAGTTTATTTTCTGACAAATAATTAAAAATGTTACCACCAGATCTCACCTTTTAAAGGTAAAATGCACCAAATTTGATTTCGGCTGCAGCTCTGCCCCAGGCCCGCCAAAGGAGCTCACAGCGCTCCCCCAGACACCCTAGCTGGATTTTAGGAGTCTTACTTCTAAGGAAAAGAAGGGGAACGGGAAGAAGGAAAACAGAGGAAGGAAAGGAAGGGGTAAAAGATGAAAAAATGGGAGGGGAAAGACGACAGAGGAAGGGAAAAGGAGGAGAAATAAGACGAGGCCCCTCCCAATTGAAATTTCTGGCTACGCCACTGAATAATGAATAGCAAATGTTAAAATGCTCAAAAAGTACAAATATCTAGTGTTCTGCAGTTTATACGGCACTCTACTGACATAGTTCAAAAGGGCGTCACTTTTTTGGCCCACCCGGGAGACAAAAATCCGCGAGCTACAATGTATTTTGTTTTATTAAAATACGGTACATTTTAGAACAATTCTTCAGCGAAGGAGCGACTCTGGTATGCAGCGACGTGGCGAGAAAATGTGTAAATCATACCTTTCTCCCTCCTCCGCAGTTTTCTCTTTGCTGAGCGCCGGCGGTGACTTGCCGCAGACGCGCGTGTAGATGACGTAGGTGAGGCCGCAGCTGTTGACGAAGAAGCACGACACGTCGACAATGATGAGGAGGATGATCAGGACGATGATTGCGACGCAAATGATCAGCTTCGTCTCGGCTGAGAGCATTGAGCTGGCCCGCGCACGGTCCGCCGCCGTCTCTGCGCTCGCAATATGCTCAATATTATAAAACGGTATATACGAGTAGTTCATGACCTGCGTTTTCCTCCTGTCTTTCATCACAGTGTCTGCGGTGTTATAGCCGCCCATAATCACGCTCGAGTTAAGCGTGACGATTTTAAAACGAGTCTCGCGTCTGCCTATCACACGCACGTCCTACGCAGAATACACATTCGATCACAGTCATTAAACTAGAAAAGCAGTCAAAGATCGCAGATCTCCGCCAACGCCATGTCGTTCACCAGGTGGCATTACCATATGTGGCATATTGGTAGCAGGTTCTGCTAACACACAAGCATGTTAACCGCGCGTCTCGTGAGCATTAGCTCAAATTTCCAGATCACCCCCAAAATTGAATCACTTGTAGTTTGTGCCATTCCCGACATTCCCTCAAAATTTCAGAAAAATCCTTCCATAACTTTTTGAGTTATCTTGCTAACACACAGACAGACAGACAAACAAACAAAAACCGGCAAAAACATAACCTCCTTGGCGGAGGTAATACGTGCGTTCCATCACCGTCTATAGAGCGTATAGACCTTGATACACTCACATACATCTTCATGCAAGTCCATCTTAAAGTTACCACAGGCAGACGGGTACAGTAGACATGTACATGGTTTACCTACCAGAGATAGAGACAGGGTGGATGGCTTAATACCGAGGTCCACAGACCGTCACGTATCCAAGTAGTAAACGTGAGCAGCGTGGATCAACTTCGTCGATTATTACGTTACACGTTAACTACTAAATGATATTACTGTAAAATGCTTTTCATTATTAAGTAAGTAAATAAGTAAGTACCAATTTATATAGCGCCAAAATCTCAGAAGAGAATCAGGGTGCATTGGAGAGGAGCGCTAGGGGGCAAGATGAGCAGACTGAAAATAATACGTTTTAAGATGACGTCTGAAAAAGATGAGTGTTTGAGCTTGGTGGATATGTAGAGAAACGGAATTATATACTTGTGGTGCAAAAACTCGAAATGCACGGGAACCAAAAGACAAGTTATGACGCGGAACGTCAAGTAAATGGCGAGAAGATGAGCGTGTGAACCTTGCAGATTTGTGATGACGTAGAAGATCAACGAGATAAGGCGGGTTACCGGTATGTATAGCTTTATAGGTAGAAGAAGCAAGCTTGAACCTGATTCGACATTCGATAGGAAGCCAATGAAGCTGTTCCAGAAGGTGGGAGAATGTAAGAGAAGAAAAAACGAGTCGACTGCTGCGTGACAACTCTAGCAAGTGCATGCTGCGCTCGCTGTAGACGGGCAATATGTTTTTGTGGGCAGCCGACTGACACAGCGTTGGCGTAATTAAGTCGTGATGATATCAAAGCAGAAGCAACGGAGACGGCCATGGACTAATCCATAGAGGAATGAATTTGTTTAAAAGATCGTAAACATTTAGTAAAAGCAAGAATTAGATAAAGCCTTTGCGTGGGAGCCCATTGTAAAACTAGAGCCTAGAGTAACTCCAAGAATCTTGATAGTATCTGAAAGTTGAATTACTGCGTCTGCTATATCAACAGAAGTGAGACTAGACATGGTTTTTAACCGTTGAGATGTGCCAGAGAGTATAGCATCTGATTTGGTTGGATTAAGTACCATACCGTTCTCACAGAACCAGACATGAAGGGTTCTAAGACATGATTCGAGTGAGGTGAGTTCGCCGTGATAGTTAAGTGGTGACAGGTGAGTCTCATCTGCGTACTACTGCTAAAAGACATGGTGAGACTCAGAAATGGTAGACAGAAGAGAGGTGTAAATGGAAGCATGAAGTCACGGCTGACGGGTACAAGCCCATGCGTACAGACTGTGTTCGGCCGTGGAGATAAAATTAAATCCATGAGTGAACGACACCTGAAACTCCAAAACTACATGTACAGGAAAGTCGATTTAACAGAGTGCAGTGATCTACCATATCAAAAGCTGCACTTAAATCAAGAGAAACAAGTAGCGTGAGTCTGCCTTCGTCAGATCGAAAAAAATGCGATCGAGAAGTAGCTGTAACGCAGTCTCAGTAGAACGGCCTGGTCTGTATGCTGACTGATATGCTTATTAAAGTTTGCAGAGTCCAGAATGTGAGACTAAAAACGAGACAAAAATAAACGTTCCAAAACTATTGAGATAAAGTTGAGATTTGAGATGGGTCTATAATTGGAAAATACAAACTTATCCAGACAGCGTCCAGACAGTGTTCCTTTGAGCAGTGGAGTAACTGATGCGTGCTTAAATTTATCAGGAAATCTGCCCTCGGAGAAGGACAGATTGGCCATGCATGCAATTATTTAAGAAAAGACTGTCGTTCAAACAAAGTGACGACAAAGTAATACATTCATCAGATTTTTTTATGTTATTCTGTATGCTTTGTATGGTTGCGTTTTGTCAATCTGTTTTATTAAAGAGAGATAATGATGATAATAATGATGATGACAGTAATCACGACGAACTATACAATTATGCTGACCGTAAGACGTCGTGAAGACAAACGCCTGATTGGCAGCTGACCAGCCCTTTGAATTACGAGCTTTCATTTCCACTTCGTACGAAGTGTGTTCCTTCAGTGAGTCGAACTCAAACGAGGTCATCGGCTCCGAAGGATCATCATCACGATAGAACGTAGACCATTCCGGACTTACAGGAACCATTACCTCACTGCCGTTCACAACTCCCTTCTTCACCTGTCACATAAACCGCGCCGTTATGTCGTCTTAAACGTTAATAAGAAATATTTTAAATTATGACCAATCTAATGTACTCCTCGCGCGCACTATTTTCTCCTGTATTCTTTTAACTGCTTTTTAGTTCCTTTCTTTTCACACCGCAAATGACATCATCGGCCACGTGACCATTCGACTCCCGGGGCTCGACTTTCTACGGGTGGTCCATAGTGACCATGCATCTATCTAGCACCGTTATGGAGATATGGCGCCTCAAAGATAATGGGGTCACGAGTTTGACCTTTTGGGGTCACGTGACGTCATCGGTCACGTGACCATTCGACTCCGGGGGGGTCGACTTCCTATGGGTGGTCCATAGTGACCATGCGTCTATCTAGCACCGTTATGGAGATATGACCGTTGGACCGTTAGGAATGTAGCGCGTGAGGAGTAAAAAGTTAAAGGTTGTCTATAACTCTCAACGGTAACTCATCTCAGAGCTACGGAGCATCACGTGTCATAATAACTACTTGATAGCAGCCCGCCGGGGACACAGATAAACGCGACCGCTAGGCACGCTGGTAAGCCAACTCGAATTATACTCAGAGGGATAAAAAAAACTGAGTTGACTTACGTGGTTGGTTATATTCTGAGATGGTTTACCTATCTGCAGACAGTCACTAATCTTAGTGAAAACTACGTGATAGCAAGCCATGCAAAAGTCAAATCAACAGCGCAGAGCAAACGCGGTTCTCTCAGGTACAATAAAATCGAATGAAATAACATAAATCTACATGTATCTCGTTCGAAGTTCCATGTGTGCAATGTATTCAATTATTAAGCATTTGTGTTTATAGCCTCAGCATAATATGCAGGCCTATATTATATCTAGGCCTATTCAGTTTTTTATCTGCAGGTGAGATTTACCATGCTTGAGTTCTGTTCAGTGAGACTGGGTGTACATATAAAAACACTTACTTCTCGCAGTTTGAACACATACTCTCCAATTTTCTCTCCGCCAGTTTCTGGATTCTCCCAGACCAAATTGTAGTAATACGCTGAACGTCCGTTCGCCGACGACGAGATAATGATAGGGTGAGGTTTGCCTAAACATACAGCAATGGCCTACCGTATGCATCAAGACAGTTATTGCCAGACAAATTCGGTTTCTTTCAACGCCTTGACGAAATGAATAAATCAAATTACCAACCAACATTGCAGCAAAAAAATGTCGGCCCGATGACAACCTATCGTGCGGCCGTCTGCCTAAAGGTGAGCAACTCTATCGATAACCTTTGATTTCCTGAACTGAAAATTGGCACATCAGTTACTGGGCGAACGTTCACAAAATTTTCTGCTTTTCGACGCTTTTTTGCTTACAAGTTACGTGCAAGAGGCTCCCGCACGGGACGTACAGAAGATGGACAGGCACGACTCGTAATGCGGCCTGTTAAGCCGGCCGTAGAGTAACCCAGTATTTGCATGTTCCACGTCCCTAAATGGTGCTACTAGTTAGGTGCATATGCAAGTGAGAACGTTAAAAACAGTCAGCGGCGTCTTTGCAGAGACGGGAATGGGGTTATGGGCCCTAAATTTTGACTTGTAGAAAACTTTTCGTCCAAAAGTACCAAATTTGACGCTGTAAAAGTCCCATTTTGGGAGACTTCGAAAGCAAAATTGAATCTTTAAGCACCCTCTCCTTTGTTGGAAATTTGTTGCTGTCTGTCGGAAAATTGCAACTTCTAGTTCTTGCCCGCACACCTTTCGTAACCGCAGCGCCGATGAATTAACACAAGCAAACCAGTGAGGGCACGCACTTATCTTTGCAGTAGCAACAGTCAGATGAATCGGTTGTCCAACCCCGACCTCGTTCTTGGCTCTCACTGACAGCGTGTAGTTCGTGTCCGGCTTCAGGTTCTCAACGCGAATGCGACCATCTGTCGACCCGATCAACAGCAAACGACACGATATCACGTAGACTGATTGACAAGACTTCGAGAACCAATTACAGCAAAACATCTTAGTCTACCGCATGCTACGACGTTATGAACTTATGACAAACGTAAAGTCTTTCGCGAGAAATAAAGCCTATAAAGCGGCGCCGATCTCCGTTTTCTCAGCCCTCAGCCAAACACCAGTTTACACTGCAAGACCACGGATAGAGAAGTGATGCATCGCGCGGTGTGCTCGCTTACGTCCCAGCTTTTGCTGGTACTCTTTGCGCCTGCCCACGGAAGGATAACCAGGCTGAGTTGACCTGGACGGCTGGTTACACAGTTATGGAGATGGTTTACCCATCTGCCGAATGTCAACCATTCAAATGTCAAAACGTACAGCAAACTCGTTGATCGGGACCAATGAGTTAACCAGTTAGCTAAACCGAACGGCCATTTCAAATCAATAAATTTCAACAACGTAACACAATCTCATAATCTCATCATTAACTAGCACGTATAACTGACTATACCGCAAGCACCATATATTGCACCGTATGTTGCACAGTCGCATGTGATGGGTGTAATATTTTACTTACTTGCTTGCCTTTATTTACTAACTTTACCATCTCGCTATATATAGCCAACACCAAGATCAGCTCAGCCTTCCATCCTTCTGGAGCAGGTAAATCGAGTACTCAGCTGTCTGGCTGAGGTCAAGGTGCGTGCGTTCAACTGTGCCGTGTACGACGGGTGACGCACCGTAGCTCTGCGATGTGCTTCACATAAAGAGCCATCTATAGACACCATTTTAACCTTTTTATACAGCGCTGACTTGCGCCAATACCAACCTTTGGAAGTGTCGAAGTCGTACAGGGTTTTGTTGTCCTTGTCGTACTGAACGCGGTATCCAATGACCGGCATCCCCCCGTCTTCAGCCGGTTTCACGGCGTTCATAATCAACATGGTAGGCAAGCGCTGAGTCACGTTCAACTCGCGCGGAGTTCCCGGCACGGCTACACGTCACATCAAACAAACAAACAACCCTCAGACGTTTAAAATGCGATCACAAAAAGTTACACCACATCCTAGGTGAAGCCAGTCAGTTCAGTGAGTTGCTGTAAAGCCTGAAAGTAGTCATAGATTGTAACCATATCCATATAGTGTATAATGACTGAAAAAAGAAGAGAAATTGTTTGATTCGTTCAAAAAGTTTGAACTAAAGAAACCTACGATACCTTACATTTGAATTATTACTATATGCGTCTTATAGGCAAAACAAAGTTAAATTTAGTGTTACGTACATGTGTGTACTTTTTCATGTTTGTTTATTCTTGGATTCTTTGTAATATTTACATGTATTAAGGATTGAAGATTTTCAAAACATAATCACTCAAACACAATGGAAAACAGACAGTCAACGACTTCTAGTTTGTGTTGTAAAAATGTACTTATTCATTTTAACATTTACTTTGGTTTTGCAATTACTCAATAGGCCTACATAACTAAAGCGCAGAGCAGAATAACACAGATGCTTGTAGTGCAGGTGCTTGCTTACAGGCGCGTTTGAGAACGATCGAATGCGACTGAGTGCCCAAGTTGTTGCGAGCTCGGCAAGTGAACTTTTGATAGATCCACGTCTGATCAATGTCCCTCACTTCGACCTGCACGACGACAAGTCAACAGCCCATTAACATTACACACTATGTGTACTAAACAGAGACATGAGTCTTGTATGCAGTTCCGAACTCACTACTGTTGCATGGATTATAGGACTGTTCATCAGATTTTCACGATCACTGATTATCTTTTAACGCTTTAATCCATATTTTAGATATTCATGCTTTAGACTGGTTTCATTTTGCACGCATTTTGGCGTTGTTGCTATTGACAGTCGCTGTACTTCGCTTTTCGCAATATTTCGAATTCGCTAATTGTCCTGAACGTCATTTGGCGAACTACGTAAATTTTGCTCTTCAGGCAGACCCGAAATGGGTTGACTGAAAATGGAAGACGGGAAAATGGAAGACCAAAAAATAATCAACAATTATTACTAACCTACCGAAAATAAGAAATAGAAGACTGGAAAATGGAAGACCTAATTTCAAGAGGTGGAAAATTTTCTAATTGTTTCTCAGGCAGAAAACGCACATGCTAAATTAAACCATTAAACCATATCAAAGCAGTTTATTAATTCTTATGGAGTCAAAGAAATGCACTGAGTGAATCATTATCAATGTATATATTGCATATAACTAAGCCTATCACAAATGTTTGTATAATGTCAGATGGACTAAAATACGAATTACACGTGGTTAAAACAGTTCGTTAGTTGTACAGATGTAAAACTGAGGCCTACATGTTGTGCTATACTGTGAAGTTCGTACGTAAGCTGACTTATTATCATCAGTAAGCCTACAGGGTCCTCCATTTTGATAGGGTGTCAGCATAACTTGTTATGCAGAAGCGCTGTCTTAGCTATAGCCAGGCTTGCCGTGGATATGAAATTTCCCATCCATATCCATATCCATATCCACAGATGCCTATTCAGCGTACATGTAGCCCCCAAATTTTCGCAAGATACAGTGATGCAAGAGCGTTCATTACCCCCGCCCTAACCTCCTCCCTCTCCCCCCAAAAAACATGACGCTGACATTTCCCACTTGAAATTGGTAAAAAATACACACATATTTGCCGTGAAATATGATCTTATTTAAGTATTCCAACTTTCGTGAAAAGCTACATAATTTAATTGCCCCTGTTTTTGCCCAACCGTTAGGTTGAGCGTTGGGTATGATATGTCTGTCGTTTGTCTGTCCGTAACGCATGCATTGTGGCTAAACGGTACGTCGAGCCTCGTAGGGGTCGGCGATAGTACGGTTGGATAGGGCGATGACTGTCAAAAGTAACCATGTTGCTATCGGCAGCGGTTTGGCCGCAATTTTGAATGCAACGTTGCTGTCTGCAGACGTCACCCACGTGCGTCGAATTACCGTATCGTATATCCTAGTGTTGATTTCAGCATTTGATACAGCAGCGTCACTATAGTGTGTATGGAACTGTAGGCACTTTGGGAAATCGCTTTCTTTCTGCGACTGGATTTCGAATGCTGGCCTTCGAATATAGGCGATACGGTCGGCCCACCCTAGCGACAGCTGCGATACTTGTCTTCCAAGATGTAGGTTGCATTCATGTATGCCTCTAGTATAGGGTGGAATGGACGCCTTTGTAAGACACTTGGTTTGTACTTCCTACTAGCATTATATATGTTAGTAAGCAAAAAACGTTTGTAGTTTTGTTACCATTTGATAAAAAAATTAAAAATAAGCTCACAAATAGATAGACCTTTCGTTGCCTAGCCAAGAATATTAAAACATCGAAGATTAAAACCTGTTGCTGCTATAGTGCTAATAAATTAATTTAGGTTAACTAAGCTAAATAAATACGTGCTGATGTCACTCATTATTCATTTGACTCAATAACATAAGTAAATGAAAAAATAAATAATAAAAGCGACAGACAAGAAAATTTTATAGACAGACAAAGCATATAAGTATTCAGTTTAATTACCAGGTGTGCCGGCATAAAATCCATGGACATATTTACAGAATGGCTTAAGTTTGATATCCACACATGGATATATTCATGGATATCCATATCCACGGCAAGCCTGGCTATAGATAAGGCGTCCGTCAGTCGGTCAGGGTCGATGTCATACTACGGTAGTGATTCCTCCATATTCCGGTCCTCCAGTTTCTGGTCCTTCACTTTCAGCGCATCCTCCGAAATAATGGAGAACAGGTCTCGGCGCAGACAAAGGTAATTTAATCTATTCTTAGAGTTTACTAGTAGTTACTGTTTCAACACAGTGGTGTCACGACTGTCGGGACGGGGGAGGCAGGCAAGCAATTGCTCTCTCTCTCCCTAAATTCTACCATGTCAGAAAGTTTTCTTATTGTCGGAAAATTTTCTTCCAAAACACAACATGTGAGACTAGAAATCTTCCATTTTCGAAAAATTTAGAGGCAATGTTGAAATGCTCAGCAGTCAGCAGCCATGATCTATTCTGTTGGAAATGTGCATCAGAAAGCTGCATATTTCTACCCCCTCCCCACTTTTCAAATGCACGACGCCGCTGTTTTGAGCGTGTATTTGAGAGACCTTGAGGTGACTGGTAGCACCGAGCTGCTGGACTTGGTACGTTGCGTTGTTGCGAAGCACGATGTTGTTGATGAGCCAGTCGATCCTGGGCGTCGGCACTCCGCTGGGACGGCACGTGATGTTGCGCTTACTGCCGGCCCACGCGTACTCGACGCTGCTGTGATCGGCGGCGAACCGCGGAGAAACTGGACATCACCAACACATGCGTGAAAGACATTTCCACAGGGCGGAATCGCTCTAGCGGCGCAAGCATTTCCAACTATTCCTACACATTTCTCCGTAGCGTCTCTGTCTGTCTGTCTCTCTGTCTGTCGTCTGCCACGTTCGTGCACCCTGTTCGAACTGTTCATTTGGCAGGTACACTCGTGGGGGTCCAATGACCCATGATGAATGTATCAAATAGAGGTCCTAATATGGACAGGACTACAGGCGAAAGTATAGATATGTCAAATGATGTGATATGAGGAATAGATATGTCATTGGCAACACTCTGTAGTCGACAATGCTTATCTCAGTAATGACCCTTCATCACGGCTACCAGGACTCAAGAACCCGGCACTACTTTGGGACGAGTGGGTCTTCATAAACCGACTCAAAAGTGCCACTGCAGAACGGCACACACCTTACACACGTGGGGACAGAAAAAGGAGCCAACCTGCAGCCACTGTGGACAGCAACCACAGACAGTTGAACACCTGCTGCACAGGTGCCCTTCTGTCACGCAGTTTACTGAAGAAGCCATCGACCGGATATTGCGCTGGAACAAGGCATAAGAAAAGTAAAGCAAGTAAACCAAATATTAACGGATTTTAAATATTTTTTTCACTGACAAACCCTCTGGCCGAATTGCAACAAACGCCATTAAAAGTATCATCACATCGTTCAGCACTTGACAAAAACACGGACAAACGTTGATGGTATGTTCTGATGGCGTCCCCGGGTTACGGATAAAAGGTACCATAACAAATGATATGATATGATATGACGGTGTACAGACTGCTGCTGTGAACAGTAAAATGTGTAAATAAGTAAGACGTTAGACGAAAGACGACGTACACTGGACGACGACAGTACTGCTCTGTTCATCACGACCTACACGATTGACGGATGTGCACGTGTAGGTGCCCGCGTGTCTCGGCGCTAGCGATCTGATTGTCAACTGTGTTGTACGTCCCATGTACGCCAGAGAAACGCCGTCAGCCTGCAGCGCATAACATCATCATCACCATTGCCGTCGTCGTCGTTGTTTACTTGATCTTTACCTCCGCCAAGGAGGTTATGTTTTTGCCGGTTTTTGTTTGTTTGTCTGTTTGTCTGTGTGTTAGCAAGATAACTCAAAAAGTTATGGACGAAGCTTTCTAAAATTTTGAGGATATGTCAGGCATGGCATAAACTACCAGTGATTTAATTTTGGGCATGATCCGGCAGGAATCCTGGATTCTGGATCACTTTGAAATTTTCGTTACCACTGCGTTAAAGGGGGCATAATGGAACCGCTAACAAAGCGAAGATGGTGAAGCCACCTGGCGAATAGCTTTGCCTTGGCGGAGGTACCGGCGCTCTCCAAGTGCTTTTTCTATGTTATTATTTTTAAACCAGTAAAAGGTCAACTAAGCCTGGCCACATCTAATTGCACTGGGCAGTAGACTAGTCAGACAGGGTCCAAACCCGACTTGTTTCAATTTGTCGTGGTTTGTGGATATGTTGTACAACACGTTGTACAAACACAGTTGTATGACAATTCATGTCAAATTGAAAACCCGCGACATATCCACCACATCTTGACATGTCGATATGTTGTTCAACGATCCACAACAAAACAAAGTAGTGCAGTTTGGACTCCATGTGAAGTAATGGAGTTTAGACCTGAAGGCACTGATTTTTGGATATAAAAACTGGATCACTCACATTATCTCCGCGTGTGTAAGGCTCTTGGTCGTCCTTGCGAAAAGTCAGTCTCGGCATGGGAATACCGCGTGAAGTACAGCTAATGACGAGCCGGCTGCCTTCTCTCTGCGTCACGTTGCTCATTCCGCTAATAGACGGCTTCACTGTACAACGCAGTCAGTCAAAGCAGTCGTAAGCAACGAAAAACTACAGGGTGCACTAACATAAAACCAACACCCAGAAAAACTTCTGTATGTCGGCAATTGGCAGCAGTGCCGGCGCCAGAAAGTTGGAGGCCCCCAAATACAACTGAGGCCCCTATAACGGAGGGTACGGGGGGCCCTTCCGCCTGCTCTAATTGGCAGGACGCAATTAAGCCAAAATTTCGCACTTTATAAACGAGTATTCACACGACGCAACATATGCTGCAAATTTTACTAAAACAATTGTTACAGTTCAAGAGATAGAGAGATTTAAATTTTAAAGTTTGAGTGACAATAATAAGGTGTGGCCATGGTATGAAAGTTGACCAAAAAAATATGGAAAAACAAATCGAGGGGCATCACCACAAAGTTGCGACTGATAGAAGCATTGGTTTGGCCAGTCGAGCCACACGGCTCTGAATCATAGAATTTAAAGTAACAAAAAAGATACATCCAGGCTTTCAAGAATAAATGCAACAGGAAAATATTGAGAATTCCATGAACTTAGCTCATGATCACAGAACAAGTCTTCGCTACGGCTGGTGTAGAAAGCGAACTGCTCGATCACAGTTTATATCACACTAAAAACCGTAAACTTTGCTACTTTGGGCATGACAACATTGAAAGCAGTGTGATGACATGTCTCATCGAGTAAGTCAGAGGACGTGGAAAACCGAGAGTGTGCTGGCTGGAAAACATCGTGGCGTGGACTGGCCTGTCGGGGTCAGCTTGTTGAACGCTACACGAGACAGACGGCGCTGGTCATAAGCTAGCTACTCATATACGACGCGACGACGGCGTTGTGACATGACATGACAACTAGCAATAATATTAACAGAAATATTTTAGATTGTGACCAATCTAATGTACTCCTCACGCGCATTATTTTCCACTATATTCTTTTGACTGCTTTTTAGTTCCTTTCTTTTCACACCGCAAATGACGTCATCGGTCACGTGATCATTCGACTCCCGGAGCTCGACTTTCTATGGGTGGTCCATAGTGACCATGCGTCTATCTAGCACCATTATGGACATATGGCCGTTTGAAGTTCTTCCAGGAAGGCTCTTCCAGGAACAGAGGTCGGTCGTCGGTCGGTCGGTCCTCAATATTACACTGATCTTATATTCTTCTCTTCGCTACGTTAGGAACGTAGCGCGCGAGGTGTAAAAAATTACGTCATAGTTTGAAGTTTATTAGCATGCAAATAGTAATTATATGTCCGTGTAAATGTTTTAGGCCAGAAACTAATTACTCGTTTACTTAAAAATGCATTTTTGCACCGAAAGTGATATTATGTTTAAATCAAGAAAATTAGTGTAATGCAACATTCTGGATGTGTGCTTCGAGTTCTTCTGTGTAAACAGCATCAATTTGGTGAAAAAAATTGTAACAGTTCCGGAGATATGAAGTATTTCGGAGGAAATTTTACAGGACGAACCTCGCACTTTGACTTCTCCATAAGCAGTCGCGTGTCCGACGTCGTTGGACGCCTTGCATGAGTAATTGCCTCGGTTCGTCTCATGCAGAGGCTGGAAAACAACGCGTCCGTTCTCAGCATCCACTCGCACCGAGTCGCTGGACTCCAAAGGCACTGGGCTCCCGTCCTGACAAAAAACACGCATCTTCAAGCTAATTATCGCCTGGTGCCAGAAAACTTATTAAGACCCAATTAGACACATCCTTCACAACTTATCTTTTTAGGACAAATGATTGGCCTTGACATTGTCCAGCTTTCGTATTTAGTTTTCCCCGTTACATGCACAGCTATAGTTCACTACTGATCATTAGCATAAACCATAAGCAAGCGTAAAAACATAAACTTCATTCGCACTGCGTCGTTGGTGTCAAATATAACTGATGATTCACACGCGCTGGATTGCATCTAAGTACTCCCAAGTATTAGCTGTACATCTCAAGAAGAAAAATGCTGCTTGGTGGCCTAACGGTTAGGACGCTCGACTTAGGATCAACAGGTCGCGAGTTCGACTTCTAGTCAGATTGCTATCAAGTGGTTACCAGCTGCATGGACGACAATCTGTGAACTTCACGGTATATAAAACCACGTACCAAAGTCAACTCAGCCTTCCATCCCTCCTGGATAAGTAAATCGAGTATCGGCCTCTCAGGGTGGGAATAAGGAAGTGTGCTTCCCACCTGTGTTGGGTGATAGGTATTAACACTGTGGCAAACTGTAGCTCTGAGATGAATTAATATCATAAAGAGCTCTATATACACCCATTGACCTTTAACTCTTTTGTACTCACTTTGTAGAACTCGTAGGTCGGGCTCGGCTTTCCGGTGGCCTTGCATGAAATGCCGGCTTCGTTTCCTTCAACACCGTCCGTCTTCAGCTGGTTGTCTATGATTCTCGGTGGAACTATACACCAACAAACAACGCACTGCGCCATGAACTGTAAACACTTATAAAACCCCCAAGTGGCCTGTTTGTTCAGTCTAATTGTTAGCACTTGTCGCCAATTCCGTGTCCATTCTGCGTTTATTTCAGTTATCTGCGCTAAGGCGGTTACGTCAAACCCGGCGTTTATCTGTTAGTTTGTTAGCAGGATTACACAAACGAGTTACGGGCGGACTTCGCTGAAATCGGCCAAACTTAGAGGTGATTTTATTTGGTGGTAATCTGAATCAGCAACTGGATTTATGATAAGACTGAAAAATTTCTCACCATTGCAAGATAAGGGAAAACTCTGCCAA
>Ga0209367_1001769_pt1 | contig 27418 bp, 8 predicted proteins | sample WorMetLIZISLAND2_FD_187412 | JGI IMG/M metagenome (GOLD analysis project Ga0209367, IMG submission 187412) | Marine gutless worms symbiont microbial communities from Max Planck institute for Marine Microbiology, Germany - Olavius geniculatus... ...
AAAGTAAATAGCATTTTTAGCTTAAACATTTTTTAATGCTGAAAAATCGGTAGGCAGTCATGTTCAGAAGTCTATAATTTCGTCGTTTTTCAACAGAATCATATTTTACTTAGCAGTTAGATGTAGAACGTTTCTGTAAATAAGCCTGTAAAATTCCATGTTAAAATTCCAACCGGTTGCTGAGAAAACGGCAAAAAACTTTAGGGGGCTACTTTTTTTTGCCGCCCTTGTATATGGATTACGTATGTCTGTTGCAGCTTATCCATACATTTTTATCACAGTCTGATGCATCTTTTGTCAGTCCCAGTACAAAGCTGCATGCTCTTGCTGTAACTGCGTGTCTATACGCTCGTCTACGACTGCGCTATCCTGTGATTCAGGAGACATGCAATGTGCTCACTTTTCTGTTCAGGTCAGATCATCTACTGCTGCATTTTCATTCTATCATATTCAGAAACTATTAACCGTAGGAATGACATATGTTCTCTGTAAAAATGATTTGCTGTCAGTGGTCTTGTTGCATGAAGGTGGTTGCCTGCTGAACGTCATCTGGACATGTCATTGTCTGTATTTTGGAAACAGCTGAAAAGTTGAAAATGTTTCTGATAACATGAGCTGTAATGCATGCAACATTTGACATGATGCATCTGCTGCATCGATGAATTTGCATGTTATATGTCACATTTATAATTATAATCATAATGATAATTCATTAAATAAAATAATAGTACGTAAGTAAGTAAATTTGTATGGCATATGATGTTGACAGGGAACCCACTGAATGTGAGGTTTTGGACTAAGAGGGCCTAAAAGCTAGGTTGTATAAAACATTTTAGTTGGCAACAAAAAACATCATGTGGAAGGGGAATAATATATTATACATAAGCCAACGTTTAATAGATTATTTACACCATGAGGGTTGAGTAGCAGTTGTTGCGGCATGTGCAATGGGTAAAGCTTGGCACTAAACCTCACTGTTAAGGGTTTGATGCTGCTTGCTTGTATCTTTTTTTTCATTTTTGAACTTTTTACGTGCAACAGCAGCTACTGCTGTAGCACGTCTTAGCCATCGCAATTCTGTCTGTCTGCCCGTCTGTCTCTCTCTCTGTCACACAGGTGGATCAGTCAAAAACGGTGCAAGCTAGAATCACCAAATCTTCACCGTCGGCTGCCTGAAAGACTCTAGTTTCAGGAACTGTAAAGCTTTTCTATAAATTCGAAAGGGGTCACCCCGAACGAGGGCATTAAATAAAAGGGGCGTAGGGAAAGTTTGTGATTTCCAGCCGATACAGCTTTGGCAGAGCGAGACAGTCGCGCCCTCTGGTGAGTACAAAGTCAGTCACTATAGATAATTAGTTGCCGGTTGTCTGGTGCCCTCTGGCGACTGGGCTTTCAAACATGCACCACTGTTGCACGTTCCCCTTTGCATTAGCTGGGCTTTTCTTGTTGAGTTTGTGATATGATATACTCTTGTACCTAAAGCAACATACTTATTTCAACTTGGCAATTGGTCATTGAAACCAAACATTTGTCTAATTGATATTAATGTTAATTAACTGGCTTGACTAGTGTGTTTCTATGCTAATTTGTACAGAGAAATGGGCCGACTGTTGCTCGATGGACATTTTGCAGAGTATTCGCCGAACGACAGTGGTATAGCATCATTCAAGAGAGCTATGGTTCTTGTGCATGATCTGATGCAAGGCAGAGATCCGGAGCAGTACTTATTCAAGGCGCTCTTGGACCTTTTGTCTTCACAGTGGACAGATCCCACTCTGAATAAAATTGTGAATGGCGATGAATTGGCGACTGCTGATGGTTAGTGAATGTTGTTTTTAATTCCAGAATTTTTGTTTGTTTGTAGGTCTGTTAGCAATGTAACAGCACTGATCGGATGCTGTTTGGATGTGAAGTGTTCTGTTCTAACAATTTCAAAGGTTGATCTGGGAGACCTGACTAAATTGGGACTAATTTTGAAAAAAAACTAGCTAGTTAAAAAATGAGTGTTGACAGGAGTGGCACTAATAGAAGCAGCAGTAGCAGCCTAGCAGGATAAACTTGATCTGACCATTTCCAAGAACTAAGCCAGTGGGGGGATTTCAATCAATCATTCAATCAGTTGAAAAATAACCACTTACAAAAGTGACCAGTGGTGTACAACACACCTAAAAACTAATATAAAACCTAAGGATAATGTACAAAAAGTAAAAACTACTCAGAGATAAAAAGCTCGCTGAAACATTTCTAGTTGACCATGATTAGGTACTGTGGAGGCAGCATGGGTTGGGAGGCTCTGCCCCTTGACCTAGTTGGGTACAGGAAAAGGGATTCTGCCCAATTTTGTTTTACATCTCTGTTGTCCATTTTTATTAATTTGGCCATCACTGTACATACTGACATTCGTATTGTCTACGATCTACATGGACAAGCATCTCAGTACCTCACTGATCACATTGCTTTTTGACTCTGCCGTGTTCTTCCAACTGACACTGGCTCATTGTACCTCGCTGTCAACTCAACACGTACAGCCGTCGGGCTTTTCCAGTTGCTGGTCTGATGGTGTGGAACTTACTGCTATATGAACTCAGATACCACCAGTGTGTGATTTTGATAGCTTCAACTGCAGTTCATTAAAACAGTCGTTCAGTTTATACCAGTGAACACTGACTAGTGCATTAGACCACATACCTGGAAAATCTGGAATACTCAGCAAATTCTCTGAACTTGGAAAACTTCTGGAAAACTCGGGGATTATTAGTGAATTCTGTATCACCTCAGGGCAGAGTTGTAATGAACAAAATTATTAGTGTCACTACATGCTGTTTCTCGGGTGCAAAAATTTAAAAAATACATTTGCGCTGAACCCTGCTTGGGGAGCTTTCATCGCTCCCTCAGCCATAAGCTTCTGAAAATACCAAGAAGACTTATAGAATTTTTTCTCTTACTCTCAGAGGTTTTTTAAGAACAATGTGCACAATACAATTTATGTTGTGTTACTTACTTACTTGCTGCTGTTGTAGGTGTGAAGTTCATTGATGAAGCTGAGTGTGAGGAGATCACACGCCTGCGCATCGAGCACCTAACAAAGAGAAGAGAAGATCGTGTGAAGCTGTGCAACCTACTCGGCTGGTGTCTGCTCAGCAAACAGTACGATGATGATGAAGAGATGCTTGTCCAGCATTTCACTTTACTCCATCAACTTCATCGCGCTGACGAGTTCTTTCAGCGGGTAATTCTGCCATTATTTTACTTTATTTATTCATCCGTCAGCTGGAAAAATAGCCTAGACAAAAACAAAAAGTTCAATTGCACTTGCTAGGTGGTGGCAGCAATGTCGGTTGACGTAATTGCATAACACATAATGACCAGAATTAGCATGTAAGGTTTAGTGTTAGGGCTAGAGTTAGCATATTTCAAAGATTTATGTGACAATAGTGCACAACATAACTAAGCGTATAATATTGGTGATAAATTTGCCACTGCTGCAGGCAGGTGTGAAACTTGCTGACTGATGTTTCATGATTACCTACTTACTAGGATTGAGGTCGTCAGTTGCCTGGCTGCGGTAAAGGATGCTCGTCGCATCGCCGCAGACACACGGTTGCAGCCGGTACCTATGAGCATCGTTGGATGCTTGATAGGTGCTGGCTACGGCCATCCAAGTTGGCGGCCAGATAAATATCCTGTGCTTTGTTTATTTATTTCCTGTACTGTAAACTAATGCCAAATTTTTTGTTTTGTCGGAAAGGTTGATGGCATTGTGGATGATTTTTCTTTGCTCAACTCATTTCTGTTGTTTGCTGCCCTCCATCACCAAGCCAGAGGCAGCAGTGGTGGCCAAAACATCAAAAATTAGCAAATAAAGGTTGCAGGTTGGCGAATTTATAATACAGTTTATTAGATACTGTTTAAACCCATTAGTTTATTCAAAGAGATGTTCGTTTGTATTTGCGAATGTTTTGAATGTTTGTAGGCAAAACAGTTGAGCTGTTGCGATGCACGGAGTTGCCTTCAGCATGCGACTGCAAATCCTGGACAGACACCGGATGAGACGGTGCGACTGATGGCTCAGGCGTTCACCTTTGTGGAGTTTACAAAGTTCACTGGAATCAAGTGTGCCAAGGTACAGCACGTTCTTCTGTTCTCTGTGATGCTTTACCAAGTAAGTAAGCGAGTAAGTAAATTGGTAAGTTAGGTACCTAAAAATCTATACCGTCACTTGAACTCTGATCGCTGTCTGGATGCTCTCTTTCAAGTCGTTCCTTTTCAAGTCGTTCGTTCCCCGGATGCTTGCGTAATAGTTCTTTGTAGCTCTCTTTAATATTTGGAGGGCTTCCGGGTTTTCTTACTTCAACATTTGGGTGCACAATGTTGGCAAGAAGCTCAACAAATCTAAGGCACAAGTAGTTGCCTAGAGCACTAAGATGGACTGAGAGCTTGGTTTTAGAACTGAGCTCGCCCTAAGAACAGTGCATGGAAGTGAGAAATTTAGCTCAAACTGGTTGCTGTTTGACTAAGTTGTAATAATAATAATAATAATAATCAGACTTGTAAAGCGCCAGTATGTGCTAAAAAAGACTTCAGTGGCGCTGAAAGTTGTGGTGGAAAGAGAAGGGGGCACCTTTTTATTTGAACACGATGTAGTATGTTGAGAGGCCTTCTACAGAATGATTTGTTTGCTGCATCAAAAAGTGTCAACAAATTTGAAAGAAAGTTGTCTGTTCAATAAATTTACATATGTGTATTTTATTAGTTACTGTTTTAGCGTTTGTTTAGAGATGAGCTATTGAAGATTGTTTACTGATAGTCACTGCAGTGTAAATCACTGACTTGTATGCACACAGGAGTTGTTAGAGCACTACCTGCGCTGTGAGTATAATCACCTGTGTCCACATGACAAGCCCGGCTTTATGGAATCATGCCATGAAGTGCTGGTGGAGTGCCGTGATGGTCGACAACTCATGATCTTTGTTGAGAATCTCGAGTCGATGGTCAGTTTATGCATCATTTTGACAGCTGTACTTATTATTCGGTGTATATTGATTGTTTGATTGTTTGCTTTATTCATTTCAGAATACAGGTTTTGTCCATTTGTTTCTATCTATCTGTTTCGTATGGGCTCTCAACTAGTCCCCAGAATCGCCGCCGCTGTTGTCACCATTAAGGCCTTGGACCGAAACCAACCGTTAAGTTAGCGATCCCGGACCACTAAGGTTTTACACCGCCATCACTGACAAGTTAGCGGTTTTACTGGTTTAGCCAAAAAATCAAACAGTGTGTTGTGCCCAGGCTGCCACCAGTATGAGTGCACGTGTTCTTGTTAGTTGTCACAGTGCCAGTGGTGACAATCAGTCAGTGAATATTAGTTCTGCAGTGTTCTATAGGATTTAATAATGTGACTCCATGAGAAAACGGTAGTTTATCATATGTTGTTACGAATCACGTAAAGGTTGTTGTTCTTGAGTCTCAAAATTTACTGCAATTGTCACAAGTGACAAATGTCTTAATGGTCTGGACCGCTAAGGCTTAGTGGTCTAGACTGCTGCTAGCTTAATAGCTCAGTGGTTTTAACTGCTAAGCCAGCCGTTAAGGCTTCAGACCAGCTGTTAAGGGGACTTCTCCTAACTCCAGGACCTGTAGATTAAAGGTGCAGAGAAACCAGAATTGCTGTGAATGTTTGACTGGCCAGAGTAACCAGTGTGGTGATTTTTAGCTTAAACGCCAGGTCAGGGTTTAGATTAGAGTTTGGGTTTGGCTGAGGTTTACGCAGTGCAGTGGGTGCGTATTCATTGCTTGGGGCATGAGGGACATCCCCACCATGCTGAAAATATTTCCAACATTTACTTTTTGCGATCGTGACATCAAAAACACAAATTTTTGCAACAAGTTTTGACCATACCCTTGCAAACTACCCCTGAATTTCATGCACCCCTTGACTCTAAGCATGCTGAGGGTATATTGTGTGTTTTGCGACATTAAGTTTGGAGAGGAATTCATTGCTCTGAGCACCGACGTTGGGCTGCGTGCTATTCGCAAGGAGAGATTTCGCCTGCACTGCGCCAAGAACTATCGTTGTAACGAGCTCGAGGTCAAGGATGCAAAAGCAAACATCGTCAGAACTCTATGCTGTCTTGTCAGACTCTATGCAGGACACATGCAGATGAAGCTGGTAAAATTGCTATCCCGCTGAGCTGTCTGATGGTTTTCGTAACTAAGTAAGTGATTAGATAATTTATGTAGCACATTAGCTGTAAATAAGTTTGAATGCACTCGGTGTGCTTGTAGAATGACAAGTAAAAGTGTTAGAGATGTCTGTCACTTTTGCTGTTTCTGTTGTTTTCTTTTATTCATCTTTTCTTTATCTTTTTAGTCGTAGTTGCAAGTTATTTTGTGGCATTTTATCAAACTACACTGCATCTCACAAAAAACATCCCTGACATTTTCGATTGTCACTTGAAAACCACTTATCAGATTTTGATAATATTTTGTACCAATATTCCGGACACAACTTGCCATCAAATGACCATTCAGTTTCCTACCTCACCCACTGTCCGCTTTTGCACTACCTAAGGAAAGCAGATCGAGCGAAATATACCTTGAAATGAACAGAAAACGTGAAAAAACATCTCTGACATTATCGACTGTAACTCGAAGAAAGGTTAGCAGATTTTAATAATTTTTGGCAAAAATATTTCTGATACAACTGGCTATTAAATCATTGTTCAAGTTCCCACCACACCATCGTCTGCTTCTGCACTATTTGTGGAAAGCAGACCAAGCATAATACGTGTTAAAATGAATGAAAAAACTTCAATAAATTTAATCTATCGAAATTTGTGGGCCCCAACAGCTGGTCTGTTACAAAATTTGAGTGTCATGCGTCTGTGTTTTTGCCAGATAACGTTGAGGAATGTTTATGAACTCAAGTTGCGACTGGTAAAGCCTGGATTGGTCTAATGCAGAACATTATCAATACTGCTGTCACTGAATAGAAAAAGCATCCCCATGCTTATGTTTGCATAATGGGCCATCATTTCAAGCAATTTTACTTTAGGCAGTTGAAAAATGGACAACTGGATGAAATGTCAGCCAAAAGTCAGAAATGTAAACAAAATGTGTTTTTATATGTTATGTTGATTCGCATTGGATAAAAAAAGTAATATTTCGTTGGTTCTGTTTTCCGCAGGTAGTGCAGAAACAGACATTAAGTGAGGTGGGAAAATAAATGGTTATTTAATGGCCAGTTGTCTCAGGAATATTCGCACCAAAAATTATAAAAATCTTATAATCCTTTTTAAAGTTACAATCAAAAATGTTGGGGATGTTTTTTTGAGATACAGTGTACTTTAACCTACTGTTTTTAATTGTTTCTTTATTTTTTCGTGTTGCAGTTTTAGTACTTCTTTAATTTCAGTATTTTTTTCTTCATTCATATTAGTAACCTGGAGCTGAACTGTGATTTGGTGGTTGGTGTTAGAGCATAGAACTAAAACTTATGTCAGCTGAATGGTTGAGGTTTTTTTACTGTTTTGATGTATCTATGTATCTTATTAGTCACCATATCCCATAATAGTATCCCATCATTAAGTAGTCCATTCCCAGCAACTACAGGGTGTTTCAGAAAAAATGGCACAAAGTTTAGGGCACCATAATTTTGCAACCATATATCGTAGAGTCATGCGATTTCAGCAAAATGTTCTGAAAGAAATTGTTTACATGATAAAGGCCAGTGTCCGAATACGGCAATTAAATATTCTTTGTTTTGCTGCTAGCAAAACAATAATAACATCTTTAAGGCAAGTTCGTGATAGAAACAGAGTTCACATTGAAGCCTATTATCTAGAGTTAAAAGAAACATTGCTCGTTCTGTCCACTACAAAAAAGAAAACCGATGACAGTCGTTTTTGTGTACGTCAGAAGATTGAGGGTGTTGATCATCTGAGGCAGGTTCTGAACAGTTGCTGGGACGTGATCGATCAAGAACTAATCGATGGTGCTATTGAACAGTGGTCCAAATAACTATCGTCAATTGTTCGTTTTTGTGGTGGACACATTGAGTACTGTTTTTTTATTAGTCTGAAGAATAAGTTTAGTGCAAACTTTGCTTCCATCACGAACTTGCGTTAAAAAATAGAGATGTAGAGATTAATATTGTTTTTTAAATAGTTCACTTGCCAGCTGCAAAACCAAAAATATTTAATTGTCTTTTTATGTATTGACCTTTATCATGTGAGAAATTTTTTTCTAAACATTTTGCCAAAACTGCATGACTCTACAACATACAGTTGCAAAATTACGGTGCTGCAAACTTTGTGCCCTTTTTTGGAATTTCCTGTATTTTCTAATGCATTTTAGGATGCTTTGTTAAGCTGAGCCAAACATTGTTATAGGAAGCGAGTAAAACTTTGTTGTAATTGTAATTGCTTCAGTTATTAGTTTCGTCAAACAGTTGGTTGATTTTTGATCTGTTAGCAGAAACCTTTTTGATGAAAGCAGAAGTGGTTGCCAAAATCATGTCAAAAAATTATTAAACAACAACGGATTAGTATCAAACAATGACGTGTAGTTTGATGAGTTGTTACAGTGTGTTAGTTCATCTGTGTACGTGCAGACTTGCCTGTTGTCGGCGTTTGATCTGACACCTTCGATTGAGCTTTTCAAATCGTTGGAGACTTGCTGCAAAGATATGGCCGAGTGGCCGCCACAGAGTCCTGTGTCGCCAGGCCATGACGTCGACACAGAGAAATACGCCCAGCTGTTGGATGCTGTGAATCTTTTACGTGATGTGGCCAAGTATCGCCCAACGCCGGCCGGCTGGCAGCTACTTAAGCCGATACTGGTGGAGCGCTTTGAAGAAGTTGGCGGTCGTTTCAGAACCGCTGAGAAGAAGTATAAGCACACAGTTGCCGGCAGCAGTGCACTGCGACTGACAAAGTCGGAGAAAAAGTTGTCTTCACCATCTTCTGCTGGCAAGGATCGTAGAAATGCTATCTCCTCTGTGAAGAAGAAACACTCCAAGTCTGCCAATGCAGAACCGGATCTGTATATGTCAGTGTCGGCAGATATAAGCATCGTTAGCATTGTGACGGAACACGAGCACAAAAAGAGCAAGTTGCCATCGTCTTCTGCTGCTGGTAAGAGTGATAGCGATGCTGCAACCACTCTACCAGTGGCAACTCACCAAGAGTTTGCTGCGGACATTGTGCCAGATCTGCATAGTCTGTTAGCATCGGGAGATGAAAACGTGTGCGTTGAGGAGATGCCACTTGAAAGTAACGACGCACATATGGATGCCAAGTCAACAGTAGTCACTAATGATGATAACACTGAGTTCACAAATGACAATGATTGGCCAGTCGGTTCAAATGCCGATGGTATCACAAGTGACAATGCTGGGGTTACACGTAGTGTAGATGCTGATGGTGTTGTGAAGTCCGATTCGACAGCGGTGGATGATGATGATGCCGCGTCAGATGGCACTATAGTAACGTCGGATGTTGATATTACTGAGTTCCAGAAACTGTCCGTCGATGAAGTTGAAGAAGTCAAGCAACCAGATCAGGCATTGGTCTGCGCTGAAGACATATTATCCACTTCATCTATTCAGCTGATGTTTACATCCAATGTTGATAATGATGAGTGCGACAAACATCCTGTCGATGCTGAAGGAGAAGTGAAATCAGACGCTGGTAACAGGGAGTTGGACAAAACTAAAGACAGATCTACTTTGTTATCTGAGCTGCCGTTGAATGACAGTGGTCTGACAAATGCCGTGATCTCTGAGTGTGACTTTGTAAATAAAGAAGCGGTCGAGGAAGAACAAGTGATGGATGAGGTGGTTGATAGTAATGCAGAGCAGAGCGTTGAAGTGTTGAACCCGGCTGGAAACCAGCAGATGGATGTGGACAACGAAACTGCAGGAAGCGTTGTAGCAACTGCTACCAGAGTTACCAATGAGTGCGACTTTCAGCCTGATGCTGTGCTTTCTAGTGATGATAATCATCTTGCAACGCAGATGGCAGTAAACAAATGTGTCACTTCTCTGGCCGATCTCCTGTCACTGAATCGGACTACAGACGTGGTGGATTCTGAGACAAGGTGGAACATCGGACAGGATGTAAACACTGCAAGCATTTCGGCTGGCTTAATGTCTTATGCCAGCAGTGAGTCAGAAGATGTGCTATTACTGGACCCACTTACTGATACTGAGACCGATGCTGCAGTTCTGCCAGTTGGCTCAGAATCTGCTGGCATTCCATCACTGCCAAGCTGTTTGGAGTCTGTGGGTCCGAATCATTCCATTGAAGGCACCACTGTAGTGAATGTGGTTCAGCCGGAACCGATATTATCAGAAACTTCGGCTGTATGCTCCACCACCTATGAATCTCCGCAGAAGATGTTGACGGAAACTGGACAGGGCTGCATGGGGGATGAAGAAGTGGAACCAGACTCTATGGAGTCTGCCAGTTTGCATCAGTCAGATGAACAACCTGCATCTGAACAGGGCCGGGTGGATGAAGCAACAAAACCAGTGCTTGTTGATGTTAGTGAAGCCGATTCAGCTCAGATGCTGACGATGACTGATGATGTGGGTAGCAAAGCATACGTTGAAGGTTCCAGTGCTGGAACCACTGGTGACAATGGTGCTAGCACATGTTCAGAAACTTTCGTTTCCAGTCATGCACAAGACGCTGCTACCACGAGCTCCAAAGCAGGAACAGTGTCGGTAGCTGACAGCAAAGGGATGGACATTTTTGTCCCTAGTACAATCAAGCTGTCAGGCAATGCTGCCAGTGTTGTGTTCTCACCGTGCAGCGTGAGTCTTCATCGTATTCGGGCATCTGTGGCTTCTGCTTGTGATAAGCTTCAGCGCAAGTGTAGTGTAGTCCTGGAACGACTTAGCCAGTCCCAGGAGCTCTCACTGCAGCCTCAACCATCGACTCAGCCTTGTGCCAGCAAAGACGATGATGCCGTGAGCATTATCATAATAAGTGATGATGATGATGATGATGATGATGATGATGATAGTGATGCTGATAATAATGTGCAAGTTGATTCTGCTAAGAATGATGCAGCAGAGTCGTCAAGTCATGATATTCGGAACATTGTGTCTAGGGTGGTAACTAGGAATGATGATGGAAATGATGATGTGCCAGAGAAGTCTGCAAACAATAATATCCCGCAGTCACCCAGGAGTAATGATAATGCACCTGAGCTATCTACTACTATGAGTGACGAAAACACTCATATGGCTTCATTATTGGCGGAACCGGCCAACATGGTGAGCTGGCATCCTACAGATGCTTTGCGGGATTTGGCTGCTGTGATTCTTAACGAAGCCGATGCATCACAAGAGCAGGAGTTGGAGGAAGATGATGATATTGACCTTCCTGATATATCTTATATTCTTGACACTACTGCTGATGAATTGACTGATTCTTCAGATGCGGTTGGACTTGAGCCAGCAGATAAAGCTACTAGCCATCCTGTGGCTGAGACTGCTGAGTTGTATGATACAACTGAACATGTTGCTGCTGTGGAAGCAGCAGTCATTGTCTCAACACCAGCTACTTCTACAGGTGTCAGTTTGTTACCTGATCTCCCTGCTAACGACAACGATGGCAAAGTTATTGTAAGTGAGGAAGCCAGGACTATCTCGGGTGATTTGACTGAAGCAGCTACAGGTGGCATGACTGATTCCAACATAATGGATGTGGGTTATGTGAATACGAATTCAGCAGAGGATCAGAAGAACATCGATGCTGTTGGAATGAAGTATTCCAGATCTCCATGCCTTGAGGACACAGGGGCTGCTAGAATAGAGTATACCATATCTCCATCGCCTGACATTACTGATAACCCTGATGTTATTGGTACACTATCTTCTAGCTCTTTATCTCCTTTGGTTGCTGAATCTGCAGCAGAGACACGGGTTGATTCAGCAGCTTTTGCTGTGGCAGATGTGGATTCATCAGCCCTGATTAGTGAGAAAGTCAACAGTTCAGTTAGTGCAGTTGAAAAGTCTGAGGTTATTGGAACAGAGTATTCCAGATCTTCATCGTCCCCTTGCATTGCCAAACCTGCTGCAGAGATGGGGAGTGATTCAGCTGTTTTCGCTTCAACAGATGTGGATTTATCGGCTCCTGGTAGTGAGAGAGTGAACAGTCCAGTTGTAGTTAGCGCAGCCGAAGTTATTGGAATGGAGCATTTCAGGTCTCCATCTCCTTGCATTGCCGAACCTGCTGTAATTGCAGAGACAGGAAGCAGTGTAATTACTCTGGCTTTAACAGATATGAAGTCGTCATTTGATGCATCAGAAAGCCAGCTGTGGGCTAAAGAAGAAGACAGAGAAGATGATACTTTGCCTGCAAGTCCGAGTGAAGAAGCCACAACATTGTGCAACGATGTTAGTAAACTAGCCACGTTTCAACGACAAGAATTGCAAGAGATTGCAAACGTATTGGCAGATGGTCATAACGCTGACAAATTTGCTAGCAGAGATGAGGCAACGGAAGATACATGTTCCCTGATTGCACAGCCAGAACCAACCGAACCATTGTCTCTGTATTCTGTCACATTAGCCACTTCTAGTCATGAGTTAATCGGTGAGAACGTTGCAAGCAAAGATTTGAACACTTCGAGCAGTGATGCCATTGAATTGGCTACAGCTGAAGCAGCAGACATCACAATGCCAATTCCTGCTACGGAATCACTACTTACAAAAGAAACTATTGCTGTAGTGCCTGAATGTCAGGTGGAATTTATGGAGTTGGTTGGTGCAGCCGTAAGTGAAGGTGCTTCAGGTAGTAACCAAGTGGAACCACTGGGAATTGATGCTGACACCGATGAGGTGACTGTATGTGATGAAAATAATACCAGTGACGTCGCTTTGTGCGACACGTTACCTGTAGTCTCAGAACATTCTGACAGCGTGGATACTTTAACACAGAGTTGGCAGTTGCAAGAGAACACAAGAGAATTCACGGTTGGTGAAAATTCCGACAGACTTGCCGAGATAACAGAAGATGCATGTGGTCTGATGGTGCAGCCTGAAGTACCGTATGCTGTTGAAGAAGTTGACCTTTTTAGCACTGCCACTTCGACACAGGCATCTAGCGAAGAGCAGTCTTCAACACAGCCATCCAGCGAAGGACAGTCCGAGGTGGATTACAGTGATGATGATGATGGTGATTTCAGTGAACTTACCACTGCAAAAGGGCCTGTGGACAGCCTGGCTCTAACCAAGAGTAATAATCAAGTGTCGAATGCAGTTGCAGTATCAAGTGCATCGTCACATGACGATGATGATGATCATGATGACAAAGGAGTTATTAGTGATGATGATGCCAGTGCACAGTTGAAGGTTCACACCACTTCAGTGTCCACCATGTTAGATAAGCTTGGTGCCATTTGTAGGAATGTGCACCCCCAGAGCCGTGAGGCACGTGCTCCAAAAGAGCCTGATCCGGTAGTGGATGAATCAGCTTTAACTGAGACTAATTACCAAATGGCAAATGCAGTTACAGTATCAATTGAGCCAAGCACTGCAGAAGAGCCAAAGCCGATGAAAGTGGAAGAGCCAGTATTACCTGAGAGCAGTAGTTACCTGCTAAATACAGTTTTGATTGAAAGTTTTGATCAGTCTCAATGTCGTGAGCATACTACTGTGAAGGAGGAACCTGATCCGGTAATAGACAGATCAGCTTTAATCGAGACCAGTAATCAGGTGTCAAATACACTTACAGTATCAAGTGCGTCATCACGTGATGACGATGATCACAATAATAAAGCTGCTGGTCGTGATGCTGCAGCGCGACTTTCACCTTGCTACCGTTGCCCTGAATGTCGGCAATCATTCAGAAGCTACACAGAATTCATCACTCATTTTCGTGATGAAAGTGCTCGTCTTGCCAGCGAGAAGTCTTCAGCTCTTGCTAACGGTAGTGAAAGTGGCCAGGAGTTGACGATTCTGACTGAAGCAGTAGCTACCAAGTCACACAACCATCGTCCAGCTTCAGCAGCCAGCAGATCCACAGCCGCACCTCAAGGTTCTGATGGCACTGTGGCAAGCCTGAATGCTGCAAGTATGTCTGACCAAATACCGGCAAGTTTGACGAAGTTAGGTAAGCCAGAGAAGAAGTCATTCTCTCGAGCTTCTGAGAGCAGCATTGTAATCCAGGATGCTAGGAGTCAGTCACCGAAAGTACCAGTTAAGTCACACCACAGTTTGCTGAAATCACCTGGTAAATCGGTGAAGAAATTGTTCTCTCAGGGTTCTAACAGCAGTATGGCAAGACAGGATGCTCTTACTCAGTCTGTCCAAGAACCAGCTAAGTCACGCCAAAGTTTGCCGAAGTCATCTGGTGAACCAAAGAAGCAGCCATTCTTTGAAGCTTCTGGTACCAATCTGTCAAGCCAGAATTCTGTGAGTCAGTCACAGAAACTATCAGCAAAGTCCCGACGAAGTTTGTCAAATTCGTCAGGCAAACCACAGAAGAACTTGTTGTCTCAGGGTTCTGGGAGCAATCTGGCAATTCTGCAAGGACAAACAGATGTTGTGAGTATGTCATATGAAGTACCAGCAAAGTCCAGATCAAGTTTGCCAGAATCAGCAGGTAAACCAAAGAAGAAGTCATTCTCGCCAGGTCGTGACGGCATTGTGGCAAGTCAAGAGGGCCAGTCGGATGCTCTTCAGGCAAACCAACTGTCAGCGAAGTCTTGTTCCAGTTTGTTGAAATCATTTAGGTTAACTGGTAGGTCAAAGAAGAAGTCATTCTCTCAGGATCCTGCGAGCTTGTTGCACCAACTACCATCTAAGTCCTGTGCTAGTATGCCGTCATCATCTGTATCAGATGGCTCAGTCAGTACAGTATTGGCTACACAGGCCACAACATCCGTCACTCCAGATGAGACCTCAGATCCAATAACTGCCAAGTTTCACCGCCGGCACAGTATGCCCAGATTTGTTCCCACATCTGCATCAACTGCCAGGCCTCGGAAACGTAAGTTGTCACTATCGCAGAAGTCTGCCGACATCACCAGTGTACCAGATCTTGTAAATGAGCAGCCACAGTCAGAGAAGAAGATGTCGTCACAGCCAGTGGTGGCAAAGTCAGGACGCAGCATGGCAAAAGCATCATCATTACCATGGAAATTGTCGCTGAAGTCTGCTGAGCAGAACTTCGACATCAGTACAGGAATTCAGCAAGAGAAGCAGGGAATTGAGACTCCCTCAGAAGATCTTGCACCAGCCAGAAAGTCTCGCCGCAAGGCTTTGAAGTCAGTATCAAAAAGCACAACACCTGTCGTGTCAAAGGAGCAACAGGAGATTGATGCAGATGTCGTAACAACTGGAACAAGTCGCTGCAAGTCTTCCAAGTCAGTTTCACAAGACATCGCAGCTGATGGGTCGAAAAAGTCCGCCGCTTGTCCCAGCTCTGATCCTAGCATTGGTGGAAACCAACAACAGACAAAGCAGCAGCAGAGGATTTCGCTCCGTCTGCCGCCCACACCTCGCCGGCGCAGTGTGCCGAAGTTGGTCAGCCAAGGCGGTTCGGCGTCACGGCCAAGCAGCAAGTCACAGCGGCATTCTCTGTCTGGAGTGGAAATATCAGCACCAGACAGCCAGGCTGCGGTGAAGAAGACCCCAGGTGCCAACACACGCAAACGTTTGGTATCGTCATCATCAGCAGCAGAAGCACCAGCGACTTCTACTCACGATGCTAAGAAAAACAAACACTAAAGCACAGGCAGCACTAACAGTATTGGCTACCTTTCGCCAAGGGCGCATTTTGAAAAGTTAAAAGGGGGCGTGGTGTACATTTGAAATGTTAATTGCATACTTGTAACAAACGTTAGAAAGGAAATTTTAAAAAAACATTTGCAACACGTAGGTGAATAAAAATGTTACCCACATTTTACTTGTTTTGACATGTTGACAGTGACTATATACGCTGTTGTGGTGCTGTTTTGAATACAAAAGACTTATTATTTTGTGATCAGCACTTCAATTTTTGTAATAAGTATTTACGTTTACCGTTATTTGTACATTTTCCTTTTCACAAAAACCGTTGTCAGGTCCTGCAGTGTCAGGCCCTGAATTTTTCTTGGTCCGTCAATGTCAGGTTGTGCATTTTCAGGCGATCCTCAAACATGACTGCAGTGATTGAGGCTAATCGTTCTCCTTTCATCGTTGAACAAATTAGTTCAATTTAATCATCATGTTCATCTTTTTGTGTGCCAGCCTGTGTGGCCTGTTGTAAGTGGCGTCGTCGTTGGACCCCCTCTAAATTTTGGCCTGTCAGAAAATATTCTTGTCGGAAAATTTTCCTCAGAAATGCAAAATTTGTAGCTGAAATCCCAATTTTCAAGAGAATTAGGGGCAAAATGGATATTTTGAGCACCCAAACATTGCAACTTCCTGCCCCACCTCATTTTTCAACTCAAGACTCCGCTGCCTATAGTGTTCGTTGGCTTTTCATTTTGCTTCTTATTGGCTCGTGACTATTGCACTATTAATACAATTCTGAACTGTGAGAAAGTCAGTGTACATGTAGCCTACACTGTGTGCCAGTAAAAAGTGGCTTCCAAAACAAATAGCTATATGCTGTAATTAAAGAAAAACTCTGTTTTTTTGTCTCAAATTTTAGTAGGGCTACAACTGATTAAGAAATTTGTAATTGATTAATTTCCAAAATTTAATTGAAGTTAATCAATTAACTTAGATAATTTTTTTAGTCAAGAAAAACTATGAAATCTGCAGCAGAGTGCAGACTGTTAAGCTAACACGCTACAGGTACCATAGACGACATAAAATGTCCTATGCGAACTAAGATTAGACTACAAACCTCCATCATCCGTTAAAACAATTTTTGATCATCAATTGATTAATTAATGGTTAATTTCTGCAGACCAGATCTTTAGTCTCACAAATCGTTTTGTGAATGCCATATGCATTTTCTTGACAGTACCAGCTCCTGGACATCAATGTACGTCAACAGTCGTCTTGCTTAGTTTAACACAGTTATGCGACAAAGTTTCAGGTGGCCACTTGTTATTGGGACACTGTGTAGTTGTAGTTTGACGATAACTGCTTTTACCATCTATGGCACTGAATGGAGTGAATGGCCTATTTTGTGCTGATGTGCTGTAAGAAACTGCTCACTGATGATAGTACAGATGATTGTATTTGTGTGGGGTGTCTGTTCCCCTTCAGCAAGTTCCCCCATCCGTTCTGCCTCTTCACACTTTTCATCTTCCCCTTCCACCGTATTTTTATCTGTCCCATTGCTATAGCATAGCGTGGGACAGATTATAAAATCACTTTGTCATTCTGTCTGTAAACACTCCTACGGCCGCAATTTTGATTCGATTTTGATGAAATTTTGCACAGTGATTCGGGGCCCGAAAAGTAAGATCGAGTTTGTTTGGGATAAAAATCTGATAACTCCTTCTCCTATTTTACCCCAATTTTAAAAAAATTTGCATAATACATTGCAGCCTATGGAGAGTTCAAAGCGGTATAACTCGGTCCCCGTAAAAGATAATTGCGTGCTGTTTGCACCTACCCCCCATTTTCAGTTCCGGGCTATCCGATGATGTCGTTAAAATTTCTCCCCTGCTGAACCCTGTTGCCATGGCAAGCAACCGTTTTTATTCAAAGACAAAATTGGTTGCAGGCTCACAAGAGCGTCAAACGCTGAAACGCAGCTGCTAGGCAATGGGACAGATACCTCGTTCCAGAGAACGTATTTCTAGTTTTCTAGGGAAATTTTCTCTAAATCTCGCTAGGGGGTTTGGGAAGCACTGTTAGTAAGACCCAACCAAGGTAGTTTTGAGGACATTCTGGGGCCCAAAAACGCACTTTGAAGCAAGCTAGAGGTCCTTAGTTAAATTTCCCCTCAAGTCGCTGTAAAACCTGCTCCTCACATTTCTGATAGAGCATTTTCTTCAAGGTTCATATGCTGCAGACGAAGACGACCCAGGCACTGGTGATGTAATAAAAGCTAATAATAATAAACTAATTTGTATAGCGCCAGTGTGTTCATTGACTTCATAGTTGACGTTTGTTTGAACATTGGCACCAGCTGTTGAATATTCAGTTAACATGATTTGAGCTTTGGCGTTTTGTGATATTGTTTGAACGTCTGTTGCAAAGAAGTTAGCAAAAAATGCAAAGTTTTTATGAGGTTCTAAAGCCGGTAGAAACCGGCTGTTCTTTTGCTTAAGTAATTAGTTAACTAACAGCCAGTTTACGTATATTGGAGTCTTGTCTTTGTAGGGGTTTCTGGACATTAATAGCTCCGTGATCACACCCCAAAGAATTATGGACTTTTCGCATCATTCGTACCATTCGTGCCTTGTACGGCAGGTACTTTTAGAGTTTAGTGACAGCGTGCAATAGCTTGCAGGTGCAGCTACCGTTAGCCTCGTTGCAACTTCAGCATCCACAGTTAAATAATTTAATTTTTTTGAATATAAAAATGACAGTTCTAGATGTTTGACTTCTGATTTTGACCAATGACCACTGTTTCTGGCTGCTAATAACGTGCCACTGTGATTAAATAATGCTGCGAATAGTCCATGGTATGAAAAGTCCAGTTACCCACCACAAAAAATGAGATGAGATGGTTCAAATGTCAGGCTCTGTGCATTTTGACCTCAAAAACTGATTAGTTTATTTTTGTGCACCAAAAACTGTTGCAATATTTGCAACATATCAGTGATATCAGTCAAATTAGTGTTATTAGAACTGCTGCTTGTTTTTCTGTCTGCCAGACCATCAAAAAGTGATGTTTGATGACATCACGTGATCAGACATCACGTGGAAGTGTGGACATGTGACACAATTACATCTTAGTGGCAATCAGGATCAAGATTTTATACAGGATACAGATTGTATTTGAATCATTTTTTATTGGCCAGGTGACAGCATGAGTCTCTGCATAGGTTTGACCTGCCCAGTACTTTTAGCTCTTGCAAAAGGAATCCATTAAAATCTGAATCTGTGCAACTTGTTAAAATCATCGTGAATGACACACTGTTCAGGAATAACATGAGGCAACATAAATACACAATATTACGTTAGAATGAAGTACAAATACACCACGATGAAGTTATTTTATTACGTCCAGTCATGATTCGATGTATATTCAACTATTCAGATTTATCAACCATAATCATGATCTAATACCAATACATGATAACTTTAGCACGACAATAAGCTGCTATTGTTTAGTCGATTAACTACTACTACACCATGTCTTATACTATTTAACGCTATTATGACAGCATACAACGTGTTACTACGAAATGAACTAGAATTCCGTGAACAAAACTTTCACACGCTGCGCTGCTTATCTTGCAGTGTAGACAGAAAAAGCAAAATATAAAAAACAACGAACAATACAAAATATGTATATCTGTTCATTGCAACTCAGTGATTAAATGAGAGACACTCCAATCCATACGCATTAAACACACTCCAATACAGACCTAAACATGGCCAGATTAAGCTACTGCAGGACCCTATACTACTTGCTTTTAGGCGAGTCTCCGACCCACCCATTTCTGGAATGAGGAAAAATACGCAAAGAGCCTAATGCCGGAAAGACATCGGCAAACTCGTAGACAGTAGTGTCAGGGCACTGGGGGTGAGATGATGACCGTGTTTTAAACTAGTTTGCAGACCCTAAGCATAGGTCTACTTGGCATATATGATAATCGGACCCTGACAATACTGCATCATGTCATACTTGGGCCTAATATACCAAAACCGACTTCCTATGAATTTTCAGGCGATTTTCCAAACATCTTTTCAAGTTGATAACATGCTAGTTACATTTCACATGAGGTTCTGTAAATTGCAATGCTTAAGATTTCTGTCACTGATCTCTTCATAAGTTTTGCATACTTTCGACTGATGAACTTGCGTAAATTAGGCCCATGGTTACAGAATCAACTTGCGCTGGATTACAAGCATTATAGCAGAATGAGACTAAGAGGTCTTCACACACATATGGGTCATTTTGCCAATTTTTTTTAGATTTTGGATGTAGTAATATGTGAAAAATGAACTATAAAAAAACGTATAAAACGAAATATTTTCTGTACCTACACTTACTGCAGAATAATAATTTATGAATTTCCCTGCATGATTCCTTGCAGAAAATTTTTTGCAGCAAGATTTAGACAACGCAGTTTAAATTTTTCTCATTACTGTCACGCGTGTTTGGGGAGCAAAGAATGAATGCTTTTGCAATCAGAAACTAAACACAATGACGAAAGACTAGATGTATGACCATTTGATATTTTGCTTACTGAGTAAAATGTAAATTTAAAGGCAATCCATTTTTATAGTGAATTGAAATTCACAAAAAGTAATACTTAATTATTTTATGAGTCCATAATTCACTGTGCGATAACGTGGGGATAACTGGCTGTGTACAAGGCGTTCCAAGCTGTTAACACGTGACTCTGCTATCTTGTAAGAACTAGTTTACAAAATTTTCATGCTGATTGTTGTGCAATATTTTACTTTAATGATCGTGACAGTAATGTGCAGTAATACGTAGAGAGAACATTTGAAAATTTTCTCATTACTGTCACATCTATTTGGGCAATGAAGAAACACCCTTTTACACTCAAATGTCACAGAAAGTAGACTTGTGACCATGTGATATTTTGCTCACTGAGTTTGCAGTCCACATGTGTGCAGCGAATTGGAATTTTCAAAAAGTACATATTTACTTGATTTGCCAGTCTATCATCCGCAGTGTAATCAGGTGAGGCAAACTGACTGTACATGGTGCACCAAATTGTTAACCTGTAACTCTGCTGTCATTATAACAACTAGCTTACTCGATTTGTATGTTGATTATTGTACAATAACTGTTTTGATGAATGTGACAGTAATGAGAATTACGTGACATGAATGAGCGAGTGACTGTAATGACACGTGACTGTAATGAGAAAACTGCATTAAACATGATCACGCCCAATGATAGTAAGTGCGGTTCGAAGCACAAAACGTTTTTTCACATTCGGACAGTAAACCAAATTCAGCAGTTGGAGCACTATGTTCGTGCTATTAAAACTGTAAACGTAACAGGCGATGACAGCAATGAGACCCAAAAAACAAACTTCATAGTTTTTAATGTCATATTTTGTAAATGGTGAAAAATTCAACATTATTTATCACAATGTCCACCTTGAAAGCTATTTCTAGCTCAATGGGAAATGATTTCAGCCGTTTCAGCCTAGTTTATGGAAAATGTATTTTAGATTCGTAATTGAAATACAGGCGTGACTGCAATGAGGTGCTACCTGAGGGACAACGTTGTTTGACGCGCTGCACGTACAGCATACCTTCAAAGTAGTCGAACAGTAAAGCATGTGAAAAAGGACTATCGTAGCTTTAATAAATTGCATCATCAGCGTTATTGGTGACAAAAATGAAGTTTATGTGCATCTCCAAAAATGAAAAACACAGATCGGGATGCGTGACTGTAATGAGATTTGACATGTTTGGAGCGCTGAAGAAAATTAGAAACAAACACTTTTGTCTGTTAGCGGTAACGCAATTTGTTTGGCCGTTTATTGCAAACATTTTGGCATGTTCCGCGCCAGCCTAGCTGTAAAAATGTGGCTGTAACTGCTCAGGGACCCAAAAGCTAAAAAAATTGGCGAAATGACCCATATATGCACAGCGCCACTGTCATTCCTATACTGTGTGGCATGACGATAAATTCACAGCATTCTGACACGACATATATAGCTAATGACAATATACATATTGAACAAACAAAGAAACAACAGCAGCAACAACAACAACAATGATGATAGCATAATGACAATACACCAGCAAACCCTGAGTGAACGATCACCCTTGCCATTATTACTTACTTATTACTACAACAGTGTAACATACAATATTGCAAAAACTCCACAGATATTTATATCGAGACAAGAAACACTTTGTACTCAAAAGTAACATGACTGCAGACTCCAATTACGTCAGCATAAAGGTGTGGACATACATGTCAAACTAGACAACTGTTGGTAGTTACAACATACAAGAAACTGCAGCCTAAGTCCGAACTTCTGTGAACTACTCTACTTTGAGTTTCAACACAAAAATGGAGGAAAATTGGTGGACCATTAAATATATCATATTCATTTCAGAAGTGTAATGTAACAACAGCTGTACAATTCCGTTAACGAAGTCAAACGTCATGTAATGATGGAACAGACAAACGAAAATGTTGGCTTAATGGCGACATCACATGCGGCCATCCGCCTAGCTATACACATACTCACCTACTGACTCAGTGCTTGCTGTTTGAGGCTATTGATCGGTCGTCCACATAAATAAGCACCAGGTGATCAATTTTTCAATCACCTAATCACTGGCCATGCTCAGTCTCTGTGAGTGTGTAGGGTTTAACATCCCACCCGACACAGTATAGCTTATTTCGGGATGGCCTTGCCAGGCAATGCACATACATGTAATAATGGACCAAAAAGTTTAACTGGTAATGCTCAGACTTGGTAGCTGGAGTGACAGCAACAATCAAGAATACGTTATGAAATAAGAAGCAAATGTTACTCGTTTTCTACAATTTTGTTTTTCTTTTGCTCAGAAAATTATTACATTCTGAAATTTATTTTGCAGCAGTACTCCTCTGTTATGTTTTGGCCTCAATCTTAGCATCTATGGTGATATTCAAGTACGATCATAATTGATCGCCCACAGATTATCTACACTACCCTGCATCACACACAGCATGGCACGATCAAATTTTTTAATTGCCTCTCATTTTCAAATGGCAAGCACTGACTGCATAGTACAAGATAAGCTGACCTGTTGAACTGAAAATTGGCACACCAGTTATTCCTGCCCGGGGAACAGTCACACTTATTCTGGCTTTTCTATGCCTTTCTGTTCCAGAGTTACGATCTCGTATGGCACAGACAGACACAGAGACAAACGGACTGGTAAGACCTGTAATGCAGCCTAACAAAAAAGCAGCATAATGAATGGCGCAGCACAACACAGTGAGTGAGTGAGTGAGCGAGTAGGGTTTAGCTTCCCACCCGACACAGTACAGGTCATTTCGGGGACGGCCTTTCCAGACAGAATGCACACAAACACATAACAATAAAACAAAGTTTAACCTTTACAATAAAAAAACAAAAAGTTTAACCTTTACAGAGACACAAAACGCAAAAAAGACGAGCTAAACCCGAAATTGCAAGAACTCCATTATACGCGTGCATATATAATTAACAATAATGGTAGTTCTAATAATCTTCCCTGCTATCCTCCAGACAGACATTAATTTCAGAATGCTGTCTACTGAAAAACAGCGGTACAGCAGCACAACTCAGGTCATGTGAAATGATGCCAAAGACAGGTCAACATAACACACCAGTAAATGACCAACGATTCATGTCCATATGTGACTGAAAGCAGTGCAAACGTGGCACTTCACACATATACATATCATCACCATTAACACGGCAGACAAAGCGTAATTCACCAACATGACTACAAAAACACAAGAGTAGCAAATGTAAGAGGAATAGAAGTCAAAGCATATTGCATTACATGACAATGAACGATTATAAAACGTTTACGCACGACCATTGGCAATACAGTCCACACAAAACACACTGCCACAGACAGAAAAACATTCAAAAACTTCTAAGTCACAAGTCAACATGTCACACCAGTAACCTGCCCAATGCCCATTTTCAGTTGTGGTTTGTATGTTCAAGAGAGATAGGTCATACAATAAATTCAAAATCATGGGCCCACTTTTTAACGCAGTAAGTGCACATCGCGTAATCATTTCTCTGCCATCAAAGCTCAGACATGTAATGTGCCATAACTGTTCACAGAATGGCTTTATAATTCCCATCAATGTAAAAATATACCATCAGTGGAGATAGGCAGAGTTAGAAAATCAAAGGTCAAGGCCACTGTATACAGTAAATACACAGATGTTGGCTAAAGGCAACTGAAATCTATCACCTAACACATGATCGGAGGCCAGCAGTTTTTACACAAACTGACTGAATGACGCTAACCAATACCTCATACACAGCTTCACTATGTTAGACCATCAACAGTCATGCTGACAATGTGTCCGCTAATCTAGTAAGCAACAAAATTATAACAAACTAGAAAGAGTTAAAAAATTTGATAATGCACAAAATCAAGGCATATTGTACCATAAGAATTATTCAGCTATAACGCACAAACGGACATTTATCAATAGAATTTTATTTAGCAACTGTTATTAGTTTGTTTATTTGTAGTTTGTTTGCCATCTATTTACTGTATTTGCCTTAGTAAGGTTTCCAGTTTTTTTTCATTCTTTTCCTATGTTTAGCGTATATTTTCTGTGTTCCTTTTGTTTATCTTAGTAATGTTTGTAGTTTTTCTTTACTGTTCTCCTATGTTACTGTTCTTGCGCATTTGTCACAAGTGTTATTACATATTAAAATAAAAATAAAAAAACTTCATGAATATTCTGACAACACATTATAGGCTAGCACGGTACGCCATTCTTTTCACAGCATGTATTTTTTATTAACACTCACTGCCATACCAACACTAATGACATTCTCTGGCAACGACAAGCAAGCCATGGGTCCCAAAATAGAAAAAAAACTAACACATAACTATTCAAACGCTGCACGCCCTACAAAAGCTGCAGTGTGTACTGTACATAGATGTCACTGTGCTGTTTAGGCAGCCCAGATCTGCTGGATTACGATGATAAATCACACGCATCACTGGCTTTAAACATCATAATATTATATGCAGCATAACTCATGATTGCTATATACTGCAATGTATGCTGTTCTCCATCACTCATGCATACCCACCGCTGTGAGGATATGCCGTGATCTGTTATATTACTGCATTACAGCACAAACATTGGAAATGTTAGCCGAAACAGAGATGCAGAAGCAGCAGTAGTCTACTCCAGGTTACACTTTGGTACACATGGGACAAAGAAGCCCCACACATACAGGAATCTCTGAGGAAAAAAGGACTACGATCACTGATGCCAGTAATGATTCTCATTCCTCGATTGCCACTTGCGAGCTCGCTTAGCCAGGCAACACGCAAACACCATGCCAAATATCTGCAACAATTTGCCAACAAACCATGAAATTCTTTGAACAGACTCATAGGACGAAACGTAGCTTAGGAAGTTATAATAAATTCATCAAATTACAACTTTTTATTATTGTTTTTGTTGACGTTTCGGCAACTGCTGCTGCCTTCATCGGAACGACCATCCACCAGGTGTAGCTGCAGCAGACAGTAAGTAGTCATAGAAGTGTGGAAGTTAGTAGGACCCCCTGGTCTCGGTTCATCGACTTGTCTCGTTCTTTTCTAATGTGTATCACTTCCTTGATCCACCGGTCCATTCTGTTGCTTTCTCTGTCAATCACCTTGGTGTGGTCCCAGTCTATGACGTGGTTGAGAGAGATGACGTGGTCTGTGACTGCTGAGTTGTTTTGTTCTGTTGCTGCGGATTTGCTGGTGCTTCGTGTGTAAGCCCTTACATCACTTTGTGTGACTTCCTGATGGTGTTCCTGAAAATGTACGCTGAAAGCTCTGCCTGTTTCTCCAATGTAAGTTTTGTCGCAGGGGTCCTACCAACTTCCACACATCTATGACTACCTACTGTCCGCCGCAGTTACAACTGGCGGACAGTCATTCCGACGAAGGCAGCAGCGGTTGCTGAAATGTCAACAAAAACAATAATAAAAGGTTGTAATTGGATGAATTTATTATAACTTATTAAACCATGAAATTACTGTGAGCAACTACAGACAGCATTACTAGGACTAACTACATGGTGTTTCATAAAAAGGCACCCTGTTTGTTTCTTTTGTAACTCAGTCGAAAAGTGATCAATTTACATGAAATTTTTACCGAATGTAGCTGAAGAAATACTGATTCAAATATTTCAACAAAATGTGGCTGTTAATTAATATTAATATTCTTTGCTAGTCATGATGTAATGATGACGTCATAATAATAATAAATAATAATAATAATAAAGCGGATTTATACACGGCGCCTAAAAGCAGAAGTCACTAGGCGCCGCAGTTTCAATCAGTCAAACAAATGTGTCTTTAGTTGCGCTTTGAACTGTTCGTAGTCCTCTACGGCCCGCAGTGCAGCCGGCAAACTGTTCCAGACTCGTGGGCCAGCGACGGCGAATGATCTGTCACCGAGCCGTGTCCTTGTCCTCGGTACAGTACAAGTGACAGAGGCGGCTGAACGTAGTCGGCAAGTGTCATCGCTGACCAAGTTGCAATCGTCGACCAGGTATGGAGGTTCCAAATTGTTCAATGCCTTGAACACCAGTGTGGCTATCTTGAACTCGACACGGCGTCGCACCGGCAGCCAGTGTAATTCACGTAAAACGGGTGTGATATGTTCACATCGTCCTGTGCGAGTCACCAGCCTCGCGGCGGCATTCTGAACAAACTGCAGTTGTTGCAGAAGATTGTCAGTGATGCCATGCAGTACTGCGTTGCAGTAGTCCAGACGACTGGCAATGCACGCCTAGACCAGCGTCCTAGCGGTATCGACTGTCAGTGACGTCACGATTGGTCTTATCTGTCACAAGTAGTAGTACGCTGAATGACAGACCGACACAACATGATCTGACATCGTCAACCTGCTGTCAACGACAACTCCAAGGTCGCGAGCTGAGCTATCAAACTTGATGGTTGAAGACAGCACTTGTACTTCGTGGACATCAAGTTTGTCAATGACGTGTCAAGAGCCCAACCAAAGCACCACGGTCTTACTAGGATTCAGACACAGACGGCTTGCACTCATCCACGCCTCTACATTATGGACTGATAGTGCAGTAACAACTCATTGTCTGTCAGGTACTGATGAAATTGCTTGGCCACTGCACGCTCGATAATTTTTGACACAAACATCACATTGGATGCCGGTCTGTAGTTTGCCATGTCCATGGTGTCCAGTCCAGGCCACTTCATACCAGACTCACATGTCAATCAATGATCAATAGACTTGTCCTGCTTGCTTGCTGATTAATTCACCAAAAACCATAGTCGGTTCATTTCAGTAGCGAATTCAAGCAGGGGGCATAGAGGGGCGCCCCCTATTGAATGGATGCATCTCAAAAATGGTGAAAATTTTTGCATAAAATGCATCAATTTTGCACAAAATTAATTTTTTGGGGGAGGGTGGGTGGACCAGACCCCACCCTTCACCCTTCACCCTTCGCCCCCCCATTTCCAAGTTCTAGATCCGCCTCTGGTTCTGTTCAGTTACGTTGCTCTACACACGCATTCACTAGCAGAGAATAACACAAGATGTAATTTAAGATTATAAAAAAAGAGAAAAAGTGAC
>Ga0209367_1001770_pt1 | contig 27417 bp, 14 predicted proteins | sample WorMetLIZISLAND2_FD_187412 | JGI IMG/M metagenome (GOLD analysis project Ga0209367, IMG submission 187412) | Marine gutless worms symbiont microbial communities from Max Planck institute for Marine Microbiology, Germany - Olavius geniculatus... ...
CCCAAAATTTTGGACCGGGATTATAAAATTGAACGCAGCACCGAGCACCGTGCAAAATTTCGCGCCGATCGGCCGACGGAGCTCGGAGATTACGCGGCGAAAAAAAGAAAAAAAATAAACCACAGCAAAACAGAAGTTCTTCCGAAAACTATCGTTTTCCGGCGGACTAATAATAATAATAATCGCTGCCAGTGACTCCAACTCGGTGTAGTCGACGACATCGACGGTGGTCGACTTGGTCTGACGGTGAATAAGTGCCACGCCTCCACCACGCTTGTCCGCACCAGCGTATTAAAAATTAGGCTCGTCAGATATTGTGAATATCAAAGATAATTTCGGTTAGGTAATTTTTTACTAATGGTCTACATGTAGTTCTTTTAAGTTGCTAATTTTATTTTTCTAAGTGCATCCGGATCCATCTCCCTGGAAAGTACGATGCGCTACTGTGATGGCGATTGCACATTCAGCGCTGCTGTAAAGTCAGTTTATCGCTCGTAATCGAGTTGCTGATATATTGTTGTGTGTTAGTGCATCAAAAGCTGTAGTTTTGTTACATCTCAGTCCGAAACAAACGCAGCTTTACTGTGTAGCAATACGCGATTCTGGTTAAGATATCTGGAACGCAAATGCGCTACTGTCTTTCGCTGTAAATGAGAATTACGGGAAGATAATGCAGAGACGTGCTTTTATGGTCCACTGCGACGACTGCGTGTAACATAAAGCAGCCGTCATCATTGCATTTCGAGAGCTGCAATCTCGTCTCGGCCGATAGTATCGAGTATCGCGCGAGTAACGACGCAAATTACTGCGTCGGGTCCATCACTACGCATCACTGGACGAACATTGTAGTCCGAGACAGTTGGACGTCGAGAACGAATGGGGCGAATTTGCCGCTAAATGACGGCAAATGAATGGCTATTGTCAAGTCGCCGAGCTGCGCTGCATGGGAATGCAGATTGGAAGTGTCAACGGCGCGAAGGAGCGATCTCGTCTGCCTCAGCTACTGCGCAACTGGAGTCTCCTTCGTACACGCAGAAAGAGAAAGAGAACCTAGCAATTCGGCATAAAAATCTAACTCAGTTGTAATGTCATCTTATTATAATGCCCGAAAAGTCTGTTTGTCTGTCTGTCTGTCAGCCCCCTCTAGCGCCTTCCCTGTTGCACGGTCGCGAACCCCGACCGCGGCGTTTGAGTACTTGGGCCTTATAGGTAGCCTACGTGCCGCCCGCGCCTTGCCCCCATCTGCCCCCACGAGCAGCCTGAGGGGCGGGGGTTGAGTTGCCGGGTCTACTTTCCCCGCTGATTCTGCCAAGCCCGTCAGCTTAGCGCACCGTGTATTGCTTCATAGCGGAAAACTCCCGCCCAGGGCGGGGCACTTCTAGTGTAGTTTAATTGTAACAAGAAAAGGTCTCGGCAGATGATACATTGTGCAACCTTAACCCTGACTCTGACCTTTGACATTTTGAGCTAAAAATTCGTACATCGGCTGTTTTGTGCCATGGGACACGTTTCCGCTAACAAGATACCTACATGTGTTACTTGAGTTTGGCAGCGCCATCGCACGAAACGCCATTAACTCGAGTTGCTTGACAGCTGCACTGTTTTTGTCGCATGCGAGATTTTGTCGTAAGGCACCCTCTAAGTTTAGTTTATTCGTGCTTTTTGTTTTCAAATCAAAGCTACACACAGTGGAGTGGGCGAGTATTATGCAGACGGCCGGATATCATGCCGGCACTGGGCCCTCAATATCTTTGCTCGTAGAGTCCATGTTCAAAGTCGGCTTAATTCTGGGTTGGTAAGTTATTGGGCGGGTATGCAGATAGATAAACGCCGCGTAGTGTCAGTCGATGATGATGTGTGAGGTTGGCTGGCCATGGATCCTAGTATATAAGAGGAGCCCTTGGGTCGATGGTTGGAGTCCCCGGGAGACATTCGCCCAAACAGGAGTAGCGTCAGCTACAATAGACTAGTTCCAGTGGCGCAGTCCCCTGCAGCACCATGGCACCAGGGACTCTGTCTGCCATAGGCGCCGAGCTGCAGACATTACTGCGGGGGCAAACTTCCAAAAACGGTAGAAATAGACTTTTACAACACACACACCTTCACAGGGTCACACCAGCAGACAATAGGGCTTACACAATTATAATTACCATCATATAGCTTGCTTTTTACATGTAATTTTAGTTAAACAGTGCATGGGGAAGGGAACTTGTTTTTTTCAGGAAAAGTGGGGGACGATGATGATGGCCTCTGCACCCCCACTGCACTTCGTGGATGTCAGAAATATTGTGCGATGGTCAGTAAAGCCGTCGTTCGTAGCCTACGTCCGACTAGGGACACACATAGATGCCGTGATCCATCATCAATGTCGCGTGCCACCACGACAGCATAGCTGCAGCCTCTAATACGCACTGGATGTCCGGGACTTGGACGACTACAGACAAATTCTCCTCACAACAAAATGCCCCATCCATTGTGTCACATTTTCGTACCTTAATGTTTCCTTTGTTTCTATTTCTCGTCAGACGTTTGCGCACCGAAAACTTAACTAACGCTATTCGTTGTGCATTCAACTCAACTTCTGACAAGTTATCTAGACCTATTCTGTCTCGGACGAAGCACACGGGACCGACAGTCCAACTCCATCATTCCTTTCAGTTAATGGCTTTGTCTTATAACCTGTGTTGTTTTCTCCTGAGATGTCTACGTGTTGAACGCCATTTGTTTCCAGGTTGTCCGTGGCCTGTCACATCTCCGCAACGCTATAGACTTCCGTAAAAGCTTAATGCCTGGATGTTCCTGTCGGTGTAATGCTTGATTGCAGTTTCTTACGCGTAATATGTTTTTGGACGAATAAAATGATTGATTGATGATTGAAGTTCTCTTCGTGTTTCCAGTTGAAAGTTAGCTAAAGCTGCTGATACTAAGTTGAACTGTTTACGAAAACACGCGTTTTGTCAATGAAGGGGTTATGTCCAGGTTGAAAAGGGAGTGGGATCTGTGTCGGATATTAGTCGCAGGACTCTGGGCGGCGCTGCTCGTCTTAGCATGTCAGTCTCCGCAACCGGCTAGTTGAGCCGCGCGCATCCGACAAGTCGCACTATAAATCCTCCATACGCTTCCCCACGTCGGTCACGCAGTGCGAGGTGCCATGCATCTCTCGCAGGTGCCGCAGTGGCGCCGGATTGTTTTATGTTGTTCGTATTGATTCTGGGCAGCTCAGTGCTCAGAGCTTGGCTAGGCTCGGTCGACGCGTATCGAATTCGGCGCCATTAGGCCTACGTGAGAGCTATATGACGTGTGAGCGGACGATTATTGCTCGTGAACGACCGTTCAGCGACCAGTTACGCCAGCTGCGACTGCGCGGTAGTGCCTCGATCGTACAATAGGCCTGCATCGTATACAAAGCGCTCAAACTCCAAACAAACTTCGACTTGTTAAGCTGAGTTCTTGGACAACAAGTTGTATAACAAGCCGCATACAAGATTTTGAGTTGTCGTTGATTTGTTAGCAGTTGGTACGGTTGTCGTCTGTTTGTCCGTCCGTCCGTCTGTCACGAATGAATTGTGTCTAAACGGTGCGAGATAGGGCCTAGGTTGCTGTTGATCACTACTAGGAAGTGGCATACGCCATTTCAGATGAAATAAAAAATATTGACCTTGGATGACTTTGAAGGTCACCGACAACCAGTACGGTCGGTTATCCTAGCGACAGCCGGGCTTCTTATCGTATAACTTGTTGTGGATTTACTGCAGGTTTTCGATCTGCCGCCGCCATCTTGAATTTATTGTTTTTCTCCATTTTGGTCACTCAAATGGTTTATTTTCGGTGACAGCCGTCTACATTTATGCAAAATTTCATTCATTTATGTCAATCGGCAGCTGAGTTGATGCTGTTTGTGCAAAAATCCAAGAAAGCGGCCGCCGCCATCTTGGGTTTTATTTTTGTTCAATATTTTAACATGAATGTATGTAGGACCTCAAAAGTAATAAACGTGCCAAATTTCGTGCAAATGTGTATAATAATAAAGAAGTTATGAGCGATAAATGAAATTCAAAATGGCGGCCGCCGCCATCTTAAATTTATTATTTTTGTCTATTTTGGTCAAATGGTCAATTTCCGGTGTCAGCCGTTTATATTACTGCAAAATTTCATTCATCTACGTGAATCGGCGGCTGAGTTGTTGCTGTTTGTGGAAAAATCCAAGATGGCGGCCGCCGCCATCTTAAATTATAATTTTGTAATGCTGGATCACCCACGAAGTCTATTTGCGCACCCGAAATTGCCCTTCAAATTTCGTGTTGATCGAGTGCGTACTTTTCGAGATATCGTGATTCGAAAATTTCGCAAATTTGACTTAAAATGCCTATTTAGACCCTCAAAACTCATGTTTTTGGGGAGTTTTGATCTCCAAACATTATTTTTTTATATCGGGACCCCAAAAAGGCCCTACTTTACGCGGAAACACGCGTTTTGAGCCGTAAACGGTCGTGATCGGTCTTCTGGTGTGACCTGTAGGCGTGAGCAAGAATACAAAAAAGGATAGAACACAAAAAGTAGCGCAAAATGCCCTGCCTACGCAGACCCTCTTCCCGTCGTCCCACATCAATCAAATTTTGCGTGTGGGGTCGTATCCCGGATATCTTTCTTGGTTCTAGGTTTCATTAAAATCGGTTGAAAATGTGGGAGCTGTGTGGGGGTCGAAATTTCGGCCTTCCCATTGACTTGGCACATCGCTTATACAACAGCTTGTTGCTATCGCACAAGCCGTGATGCAATAGATTTGGGAAGGCACTGTATACGCGTACTCAATGTCCATCACGTTGTCACGTGATTTGACACCTTGCGTCTTGTCTTGTCTGTTTTTATGGGTATGCAGTTTAATGAAGTTTAACAGTCCATTAATTTTAAAGTAGGCCTATATTCTGCGTGCAGAGACGTAACATTAGAATGCTTACGGTCCTACGTGTACAGTGAGAATGCGTTATACGACCGCGACGTGTTGGCTATCTATCTCAGGCAGAAATAAGTGAACGACTCGGTCCATTATAAATTCACGAACTAGCGGAGGCTCGAGATGTAAAACTGTAAATCCGCACAGAGTGTGCCACGAAACAGTTGTGGTTCACGTAAAACAGCGTTCTTCCCTAGTTTAACCTATTACGCGAAACCATTTGTCGTTTTGTTCAACTAACTGTATGTAATTTTTTCCACATCTTCCGTTTTAGATCTATTATTTTAGTGTTTAATCCAACGGTGGCTGCGGCGGATAATAAAGACGTTTCATGTAAACGTAAGCAGTAGACAGTGATCTGACGTCGTCTGAATTAGCGAAATGTCTCATTGTGAACGAGTGGTATCTTCACTGCGTTGACGTAACACGTAACATCGACCTAAGGGCACATTTGGCAGGCTTTGTTCATCGTCAAGACTTGGTTGTGGTCATAGCTCTGGGCATGTCATCGTGACATCACGCTACAGCTACCGATGCTACACCATTACTACAATAGCAGCAGCAGCAGCAGCAAACGCTGTATCACATTTCTGGCGTAATCAACGTAACCAATAAACAGCTAACGGCTGTAAGACGGTGTTAAAATACTGAACGATAAAAGCGTGTCCGTGAATGCATATTTTATTATGTGGCCGTTCTAATAGGCTGCATTACACGTGTTGTCTGTCCGTCTGTCTTTCTTTGTCTCGATTCTTATGGGCCCAGAACTCGAAAACAAAATGCGTAAAAAATGCAAATTAACATAAACGTTTTCCAGGACAAAAATGACAATTTTTAGTTTAAAGTGGCAACAATTTTTTTTGATAGTACCTAACACATATTTCACGCAAAATAGGTATTTACTTACGGCTGGCGGATTGCGCGCCAGCGCCTTGGCCCACTGTACACTAGCGCAGTGTTGTGGGCGAGTATGGCGGACGGCCGGATGCATATGGGCACAAGAAGTGGCGACATCTTTGCTTAGTATAATATCGAACTATGGTCACTATAAATAGGCCATGCAGTTGTACCCACACAGACTGTTCAATGCACTGTCGTCTGTTTAATATCGAAGACGACCTCATTGAGCGTATATTATCGATCGTTAGCGTCATACAGATATGGTTTGAAGTTTTTGGTAGTAGAATTGGTGTTTTTTTTTCAGAAGACGCTATACAAGCCAAACCAGCTTCTCTTATTAGTAGCCCTACTACATTGTAAGGTTCGTAAGCCGAGTAATTATAGCAACGATCTGCTCAAAAACAAGACGAATCTTGGTCCGCCCGTTAATAGATTTTTAGGCACATTTTCAAGCTACGCCTTCTTTGATAGACTTGATTGACGACATCTGAAAGCGCTTTATGTCACGTTTGTGCAAAAATTCACCATGAAAAATTGTGCGTATAGTAGAAGTTAAACATGAAAACAAACTTTTATAGTTTATGCTTGCACACATAAAATCAATAAGGCCTGTGTTTCAGATATTGACGTTTTGTCTGCTACAATATACGTAATTGTGATGTCAATTATTGCACCGTGAACCGCACTGACTTGACCTCTTCCCCCTCTCTCGACAGTTTGGACTAAGTTCAAAATGCGACATTCGCTCTGCATGGATAATTGAAACATGTACAAATTGGCTCAAATTATAGAAAAACGTGCATAATTTAACAGTCAATAGGAAGCGAATGGCCGGCAACTGGCCGCGTTATTTGCTTTACTCTTGCGATTTCACCGGCAAATCTGTCACAACTGTATGAATAATTTATTGTCGTTATGACATGAGGTCTATCAGTAGTCAAATATATTTCACTAATAACAGCACGGCAATCACATTAAATCGCAGTTATTTGAAGTTTCTTTCAAACACATTCTCATATAAGTCTATATATTATATTATACTCCCAATTTGATTTTGTTGCATTGCAGCTTTGTTTTAGCTTCATCGCAAATGTAGACGCTGTAAGCCACAAGGGGACAGTTCGCGACACGAAGTGTTTGTGTATAGTGTTTTTTGGTTATTCGTAATTTTTTGTGTCCCGTCGGCTCGTACACAAAGTGCACTCGCACGCCTATAGCTCCGCGTATAATTCCTAATAAACCTATTTATTAGGCCCGTTATTATTATTATTATCATTATTATTAATTATTACGAGCCGGTACGTCCCTTGTACCCATATCGTAATCGTATCGCACTTATGATGACGCTCAGTCTCGATCAATCGATCAGTCTTTTATCTACGAATCATTCATAACATTCGTACGCGTCAGTAAAAAGTAGAGCGACGTGTCGTTCGTAGAAAGGACAGCAAGGCAGCGTTAAATCTGCCCTTTATACGACTGACCATAAAGACCGCTTTTAGAGCGTCCGTGAATGCGGATGTCATGCAGATGAACAGAGGGAGGAGCAGAGAGTGGTGGTACGAGTACGAGTACAAATACGACGTTGAAAATGAAATCATAATAGCATCGTAACAATGTGCGCTGTCAAAACCATGATCCAATGTGACGCCATAGGTGCATACAACACGGATGCGATTGCCCGCGGCCAAAAGCTTGTGGTGCTTACTCTTTTAAAAGCGTTAGATTCTTAAACATTATTCCGCCAACCGCAGAGTGAGCCAATTTTGCGTATCGGCGTCGAGTTCAATCTTATAATTGCGTTTAGCTTGACCGCCAAACGATTTCCGGTACATTTGAAGCTGAAACTGTGTAAATTTTGTTACTTTGCACGACGATACACTAATAGTTTACTAAGAAAGGTAAGCATCAGTCCCCCAAGGCCTGTAGTTAGGTTATAACTGGATTCAGTGTGGAAAAACGGGAAAAAAGGTAAAAAAGGGGAAGAAGAGAAGGGGAAAAGGTGAGTTAGTTCCCAGCCCCCACATTGATTTCTGGAGGTCGGCGCCTATGCAGTGCATGTCGCCGGCCGGCAGACCTCGTATGTAGGCGAGTCAATAAGAGCAGATGTTTTAATCATCACCACAAATCGATCTCTGAGCCGTGTGCATGTGATTGCGTGGGGACTGCATGCAAGCAACCCGACTGAGATAAACACATTTCCCCACAAGCCGGTACACGATTTACTTATCCCAGAAAGACGGAAGGCTGAGTTGACTTGGTGACATGGTTGTATCATTTATAAAAAAAATATTTAACAGTTTGCATCCAATTAGTAATCGGGCCTGGCGTAGAGTAACTTAATTTTGTCGATCAACACACATACAACGCGTTAATCACTACACCGCTCGTACAGTGTATAATAACACATTTTACAACTAAATCTCCATGCTAAATACAAGTCCTATAGCCGTTCTTACAGCACTGCCTTATCACAGAATCCAACCGTTTCACCGTGTCGTCGGCAGCGTCTAAAGTTGTCTTCCGTGTCCTCACAATACCTGGATACCACCGCTGATCCCTGGATCGACACAGAATCAACATTCGGACTCCTGGCACTGGTGGGTAGGTCAGCTCGCTCCGTGACCTGCTTATTGGACCCGGTATTAAGTTGGACGTCGCCGTCGCTAGATCCGTCATCAGCAGGCACTGATGGGTCATCCGCGCTTCGCGGTAATTCCAGTAGTGATTAAGGACGTGGACGGCTGGGACACTGTCCCAAAATGGCGGCCGTTACGTGACCGCGTAATGTCTGTGACATCACGCTCACGCGATGGTCGTCACACTTACACTTTAAATATCCAACATTTTACACGATATTCAGTCGCTACTCTTCTGCTTTCGGTGTGGTTTATTATAAATAAAGTCTGTGAACAAGGTGCATCTGGAATGTGGCATATTTTGTTTTCGCCCACAACTTGGTCGGATTAAAGGCTAGCGAAATTCAATAAATTTCGCCTTTTAAAATAAGTAAACTTTGACCTATCACATACGTGTATAAGTTTCTAAATTATTTTGTCTGCGGCATATTTATACCTTTACAGTAATTCTAAGACGTTGTTTAATGATTTTTACATAAACAGAAACCGAAAACTATTGTGAAATAATATGAAATAAATATGTAATGATCAGTCAGTCAATCACAATAATGCAACAAAAACGTTAGATATTCTAGAATATCTAACCAGTGTCGTGTGGCAACTAACACTGGGTGATCTCATATGGCAGGTGACGCTCCGTAGCTCTGCGATGAGTTTCCTCTTAAGAGCTATACGCCACCTTTACCTTCACCCTTAACTTTACTACGCAGCACCAGAGTGCCGAGTGATCGATATTGTGTCGGTACGACAAACGTAGTGCAAACAAACCGTTTCGTGCAATTGACTACTACATCTGTTCGCTGTTAATAAAGTGCAAAGCAAAGAGCGCGGACGTTGTTGTCGCCATCTCAGCAGGTGCGCTACTGCTACACACGAATTCTATGCTTCACAGAACTGAGCGCAGCAGAACGACACACACAGCTGCAGACGCTTGTAGTCGACGTCTTTCTTTCATCTTAGTTCGACATTCATGGCTCTTCTCTGCTCTATAATTACATCGGTCTTTTCCGCTGCATTGACTACTCAAGTCTGCTTGAGTGCATTCACAGAACTTTTTTCACCGTAATCTGCCAGACATTGTATGCATGCAGCGATATGTCAGACATTAAACGTAAGCGAAAAATAATAAAATTATGAAGATTGAGGTTATGAAGGTTGGTGGCGAGGCGTAGTTCGTAACGCGTTTCGGCTGAAACGAAGTTACTCTACGCCGAGCCCGGTTAGTACTGCGATCGGTGACTGCCTGCGGGCAGGTAAACCATCTCGGTGCGAAGCCTGCCAGCTAGGTCGACTCAGCCTTCTACCCCCCGTGGGACGGTAAAATGAGTAGTAACTTATTTATATGGGTTACGGAAGGTGGGGACCTGGGTACACCTGACTGGGGTTGCCTAGCCGGCCGCTGCGTCAGCCTGTGTCTGCAGGCTGCACACGGTGGCCGTGCGGCAGGCGGCTCTGGTTAGTGACGAAAGCGCATTAGAGGCGTGTGCATGCTCGCGACTATGCGCTATACAAATTGACGACCTTTACCTTTATTAAGAAGAATAAGAATAAGTGACATTGGATTACTGTAGGCCTAACTTTCGGGAATTTTTGATAGCTATGCCAGCATACGCAAATGTTTAACATGCATGCCATACAGCATAAACCTTTTGACATTTTTCGAATAACGTGTGCCAATCTTTAATTTTTTGTTTATATTTCATTTAGCTATTCTACTTCTACATATGATGTCAGTCGCACATTTGACAGTTTTTTTTAATTGTACGTTGTGCGTTATTAAGCAGCCTTCCTAAAAGGTCACATTATGGTCATGCCCGTCCGTCTGTTTGCCTGTCTGTTCCACATCTTAGCTCGAAAACAAAAACGTAGAAAAACTAAAATAGTGGCAACTGAGTTACCGGTGTGCCGTTTTTTTCAACTCAGAAGAAAAAGTTAGGGTTAGGGTTGTGCAATGCAGTGGACGGACGGTCGCATATTATATCTGCACTAGACCGACATCTTCAGTGTTGTCATTACATCGAATCGTACGCTGTACTGTTTTGTTGATTTAGGCCTACGTAACTGCGACGACGTCGACAGATGGGTGGGTCTAGCTCGTTTCTCTCTGTGTGCGCGTCGGTGCCTCATTATAAAATCGCCTCCAGAAAAGTCTCCCCCGGCCGACAGTTTACCAGCAAACATCCGTCCCGCCCGGCGGCCGCCCGGACAGAACGGATTTTTGCCGGTGAATTGTCGGCCGGGGGACTTTTCTGGACGAGGGCGATCCTATAATGGAAAGACTTTTTACGGGGCCGGTGATATTTTAATAAGGGAAGACATATCAAATGCGTGATTATCTCTCCCCGGGTGGATTTTTCATGGGGAGACATTTTAATGTGACACCGGCGGAAACATGCGTTCGGCGACCGGAAGAGACGGCTCACGTGATCAAAGCGCGCTGTCATTAAGTCGGATATTAGCGAATATCCAGCAGCGGTGGTCAGTTTATGGCTATCATTATGCGTCCGTCCAAATAGGCCGCATTACGGCTCTTGCTCATCTGTCTGTCCCGCACAGATTAATAACTCGGAAACAGAGGCGAAAAAAACCCAAATAAAATAAGTATGGAATAACTGGCGTTACATTTTTTGGCTCATAATGCCAGAAGTAAAGGCTAAGGTGAGAGGTTGCGTAGCTCTGTAGGCGGACTGAGCCGACACATTTTTATAGTGTTAATCTTGAGAGTGATGGCGTAGGCCTGATTGCTAGTAATTAGTTGCAGCGTATAGGCGGATTTAGGGGGGGCAAAGGGGCCATGACCCCAAAGGGGCATCATGACCTGCATGATGCCAAAGTCGCCTTTTTTGCCTAGCATATGCAGTGCATTTCAGCAGTAAAACTAATAAAATTTATAGTCAATGTATGCATTTTTAGGGGGTTTTCATGCCCAAAAAACCGTTTGCTTCCGGGGCTGCGCCCCGGCGACAGGCTTCTCCCCAAGAAGTCCACCTTTGTTTTCGGCTTTCGGCCTCAATTTTTGGCCCTTGAAGAATAGTTCGCTTTTTGTGACTCCAATTTCTGGCTATGCCTACGTAAGAGTAAGTGACAATAAACAATAAATAACGCCAGGGAAGTTTAAACCATATAAACCTAATTGAAGCAAACGCTACAAGAAAAAACCAGGAAAGGTTTTTTAGAAAATTATAAGGGGAAGTTGAATATTATTTTTATTTTGCATTTTTTATAATATTTACGATATCCCACAACCAGAAAGTTCTGTGACGCTTAGAATGAACCAAATTAGTTTTTCGCAGGGGCTCTGCCCCGGACCCCGCTCGGGGAGCTCATGACGCTCCCCTACAGTCCCTAGTCGACTGGGGAGAGGGATACTTTCTCCCCATTCCCCTTCCCGTCGACGCCTGCGGCGCCTCACTTTAAGTTTGGGGGATTGCTCCAAGGACTTAGGAGGATAGACGCCCTTGAATAACGCTTTTTATCGCATGCAAGTCAATCTCCATGACAGTCTTTATATTACTGCTGTATTTCTATACTGTTATAGTCGTATAAAAAACGAAATTTAGCACACAGTCCACGATAATACGCCATTTTAACATTAAAATCTAAAAAATTTTCTGGGGAGGGGGCAGTGCCCCCTCCCTAGACCCCTCCTCATGTGGGGAGGGGGACACCCCCTCCCCACACCCATCCCTCTTGGCGCCTTCGGCGTCTCGACCTTGCCCTCAACTTCAACTCCTGGATCCGCCTATGTTGCAGCGAAATATTTTTTCACAGTTTAACATTATCCAGACGCCGGTTTACACACCGGCAAAACCGCCAGAAAGAAAAGATCTAAATGAAGTCAGTTGGTTGCGCTGAGCAGCAGATGCGTACACGCTTGAAATGGTAACATACTATATAATAAAATCCTTATATAGACGCCGATTTTGGTTTTCGAAATATTTATTCGGCAATTTTATTAATGCTGTCGATTTTATCGCAGATGCACGGACTAATACAACGAACTGCGCTATAAAATAAGTATACTGTCAACGCATAAAATTATCACAATTTTGTTGATGCTGACGATAATGATAATCTTTATTCACACAAAAACGATGTAAAGCGAAACAGAGACAGACAGAAAGTAAGACAATCAGTAGACCTAAGTTATATAAACATAAATAATAGTGATATGATAGCAATGATAATAATAAAAAAATGATGTTTGTTATCAACAACCGTTATTCGCAACAAAATCTCAAAAATTAAAAGACAACTTAATTATAATATTTGTAACACTAAAAACGCTAAAATAAAACAGCATGTGAAACAGTTAAAGTGTAAAGATACATTGCAGCAAATAAAGAATAAGACTTAGTACTGTATTGCATCTCGAAGTCAGAATGTTAAAATCCGACGCTACAACTTACGAACAGGAAAACTAGCTTTACAAGAGTTTTGCTGGCATTCTGCGTGCGAAAAAGAGATTGAAGTTGGCAAATGTTATTAGGCGATAGAATGCCTCTGGCGACATGGCTGCTTAATCCTATTTGGACATTGTTCCGCGAACAGCAATCTGTTCTACAGTCATTCAGTGCGTGTCTGAATTAAACATATTTAACAACGAGTTCTCTAATAGTGCATTAGTTACGAACAGCGAGAATTCTGCGAACGGTAGTTATATGACGTCAGATGGTCAGACTGTGTGGACAAAGCTGATTCAATTATGTTCAAGCGAACGAATAGACAATTGTAGCTATACAGGGTGCGGCAAAAAAGTAGCCCCCTAAATTTTTTTGCCGTTTTCTCAGCAACCGCTTGGGATTTTAACATGGAATTTTACAGATTTATTTACAGAAACGTTCTACATCTAACTGCTAAGCAAAATATGATTCTGTTGAAAAACGACGAAATTATAGACTTCTGAACATGACCGCCTACCGATTTTTTAGCATTAAAAATGTTTAGGCTAAAAATGCTATTTAATTTTCAAAAACCGGTTACCACGTTACTACCGATGACGTCACAGTGACGCTTTGACAAACAGTAATTTATTTTGTTTATAAATTATCACCAAATTGTCGTTCTTTTCAAGCAATCGCCGGCTGCCCACCGGATTCATCTTCCAGCAGGACAGCGCACCAGCACACACAGCGCGCAGGAAACTGACTGCCGGCCAACTGTCCAGATTTTATCAGAAAAAACCAATGGCCTCTAAATTTGCCGAATGCAAACTCGGTGAATTATCACGTGTGGTGTGCAATGTTGGAGCTTACCACAAGCTTAAAACAAAGCCAAAAACAATCGCGGAACTCAAAGAATCGCTTCAGGTTATTTGGAGCAACCTACCACAAGGACCAATCGACAAGACTGTGAAAGACTTCTCAAATTAAGCGACTGAAGGCTTGTGTTGAAGCTTGGAGCTGTCGGTGGACACTTCGAACATTCACAGTGACAAAGGAATTTTGGCATCTGATCATTAGTTAACTGTGTCGTTTGACTTGTTTTAACGATGTTATTGAACTGGTGTTGTAGCTTGAACATTTTTTCACGTTGAAAAATCGGTAAGCGGTCATGTTAAAAAATCTATAACTTCGTCATTTTTTAATGGAATCAAATTTTATTTGGCACTTAGCCGTAGAACAGTTTCATAAATAAATCTGTAAATTTTCAGATTAAAATGCTAAACGATTGCTGAGAAAACAGCAAAAAACTTTAGGGGCTACTTTTTTCTGCCGCACCCTGTAGGCCTACGTGGATTGGCGTCGCAGCTTTGTAGTGCCTTGTTTAAGCTGCGCAACGTGCTTACATGCAAAGCAGAACATTTTACATAGGCCTATGTTTTGCAAACGTTTCGTATTTTTTTTGACAAATCACGTCTGAAACATTTGCCAAAACCGTTTACTCTACATTTATATCATGCATGTAGTAGTAAACTAAATGCTAGACACCCTCCGGACCGACTCACGGATCTCTGGACCGTTAATAGATTTTTCTCGACTACGATGTTTCTCTCATTTTGGTCCTCGCTATCTCATTCCATTTTAAACTATTTTTGAAGTTTTAGACTAATATCATGTTCGTAACCTGTATGTTTGTTATTTGTTATTGCTTTTACTTGTCCCGTTCATCTCATTTCAGTTCCATTTTAGTTCTTTTGGTTTACGTGCTGGATTAACTAGCAGTTTACGAGCGCAGAGCTAATTACGTGTCATATTAGGGGCCTATATCATAGATTATTACGAGAAGTTACATGTACGCATACTGTTAAATACTTTAGTTACACGCTGTGCGTTGAGTGATCACTGAAACTAATCCTGGAGTAAATTATTCGTGTAGCGTGCACTGGTTGTGAAATGACATCAAGTCCTGCCAGAGCAGGTAGATTCACTCATGGCATTGCAGCTGAAATTGCTATGGATCCGGGTCTTCACGTCGATCGTCGTGTGCGTTCCCGTGAGATGTGGTGCGAGTGCTGTCTAGTCGACATAATTATCACGTCTGCACCATCACTGCACCACGCTGATTGCGCCGCGTCAGAGCACCTGCCTTACGTAATTGTAATCCGGAAACGTCCGACGGGATGCGGCCGGAGTGAGTCGGTCGGTCGGTCGGTCCCGGTCCACCTGCGGGAATTTAACGCTACGGGTGGGCGGCGTCGAGCACTCCTGTTACCGCTTGATTTGTTCCATTTCGTCCAGACGGTGTGCAGACCGGGGACGCTGAAAATGACGGACATGAAATTGACGGACCAAGTGTCTAGGCTTAAAATTGACGGACATAAAATGTAAAACAAATTTAAACAAATTGGCAAGACATGAAGCAGCCTGACATGAATGTGACGGACTTGAAAATGCAATACGTTTAAAGTGGCTAAATACATAGGCTAGATTCAGTAGACGTCTACTTAGCATTGCTCCCCTGTAGCTAATTTTAAGTAGATGTTTTCGTAATATGTTATGCATTTCAACATATTATATATAATGCATATTACACAATTTACCTTGCTGCTGTGATCTGTATTCTGCCGTTATTTCAAAAAAAATTGCGTTGTAATTTAATTTATTTTCAAAGGATATTTGTCTTTCCTCCAATTTCATGTCCATCAATTTCATGTCCGGCATTTTTAGTCAACCCGTGCAGATCGGGTTTCGTCCAGGTGTGGCGTCACACGGTGCGTTGTATGGAACAGAACGGTTCCTGGCAACTAGCTGGCAGCGAGAAAGTTCGGTCTTCAGCGTGTAAAAAACTAAATCATAGTATGGGTAGCACACTAAAAACGGCATGCGAAACAGTGCATTTGGTGCTCCAAATTTCCAGTTTGCACCAGTGCACGAGTTTTAAGCCACGAACAGATTTGCGATGTCCACATTTTCGCAGCTTGGCAAAATGCTTACCCAATCCACGGCATGAGTATTTACCTGCTACACAGAACTAACTTATGAGTGAAAATTACCGTTATAATAACCACAAAATTAATTTAACCGCATTTCTGACCAAAATTGCCTACAACATTCGGCATTGTTTCTGTCACCACTCATCTCTGACATGACGCCATTGTCGCGAGCGTTAGGCCTAATGATAAGATAAGCCTAATTTTGACAAAACTTGGTGATATGGTTTTAACTCGCAGTCAGCCGATGTTTAGCTCCAACGAAACTTCTAATTTGGTATGTTTTTTATGATGCCTCCGCCAACGTAGTGGGCGGATGCATTATGTTTCCGAAGTGTTCATGCATGCGTGCGTGCGTCCTTGCATGCGTGAGTCCGGAATAAACATTGTATTTGTTGACGTAATTTGACCAAGCTGTCACCATTAACGGACTCTTGGGGCAAGGATGAAGGCATCAAATTTTGAAGTCGAAAGGTCAAGGGTCGAGGTCACCGTTGGGTCAAATATGCCCCTAAAATCCACCTTTTGGTCTTACAGTCATTTCGCACTTAGACTCCAGCTCGGGTTAGTACCGTACCATTTTGTCTCGCCTATGTACCACAGACGCACCGAGGCATCATACCTTGCACCGCTGCAAGTCGACGACGACGATGTTGTGCGAAGGAGATGAAGAAGCTTTAACTAAACCCAGTCGATGTGAGTTCACCTGTATCCTTAATGCTGATTGATCGCAGACGGAGATGTCGTTGTGGCTGAGTCGACATTCGCTAGTTTTTCCTAGCAGACTGCATCAATACACTCGTCATTGCGCTGCTGCTGCTGCAGCTGACTTTGCCATCCGCCATCAATTAACTGTTGCGTATACAGTTTAAGGAAACCGAGAAAAGAAAACAAAATACGTCTTGGACGATTACTTAAAACATTGTTAGTACTAATGCAAAGAGCGCATTTTTATGGCCTCGGCGCGCTATATAAATTGACGTTTTATTTACTTATTGATTTAAAACATCTTAAGACACATTTAAGCTTTGTTTCTAATTAATTTCTAGAAAGGCTATTTGAATTTTATACTGCGCGATGGCCTATTTTGTTATCTTGCCACAGAAGTTTCTGGTAAAGCGCTCTCTCTTATTCTCTTTTATCTCTTGTTTTCTTTTTTACTTCGTCTTGCCTTTATATTTTAAAATTTAACGGTTTGTCAGCATACTTACTCACCTAGGCCTACTTACAGAAAATTTGCAACAACAGAATCTATAGTTTTCGTGTTCTAGCAGCAAGCACAGAAGTCTGCAGAAGTCACTGAGCATAGGCTATCAGAGATGTGTACATCCAACGGCAACGGCTGCTGCTGCTGCTGCTATTGCTGCTGAGCGCTGGTGAGGAATGGATGGACTGGAGCACACAGTGCTGCAGCGCGCAGAGTTGTCGCTAATCGACACATCAGTGCGCATGCGTCTGCGCAGTGACACGTCATCATTCACTTAGCCTCCTCGCCGCGCCGAGCGCACGGCTTGTCACGTGACATGATAACGTCACTAGCAGCGACATTTGCGCCCGCGTCCATTCATGCGCTCATCTGTGGTCTTCATCACTAGTACAGCTTCCGGCGGCTAGTTTACCCCTACCTCTGTCCTCTTCTCCTCTTCTCTTTCTCTTTTCTCGCACATTTTCGCGTTGCTCTGCTGGGCTCTTGCCCCAAATTCAGGTGGGATATTTGAAAGCAAGCCACTAAAAGTTTATATAATCTAACTTCTAAATTATGCCAACTTTTCCTCAAAGGACCGAAAAACTACTTTAAGGTTCATACGTTGTAGACGTCATGACTTCCGATGACGACCAGGGAAACTTTCGTTAACGAAAACGAAAACGAAAGTTCTCGACAACGAAAAAATAACGCATTCGTTAACGATAACTAAAAATGTAACGAAAAATTGTTGAAGCGAGCCTGAAACTAAAAATATTTTGAAAACTGAAACAAAAAGCAAATGACAGCTCAAACACAAAATCAGCCTGGTGCATGTCAACGCATGCGCAGATGAGCGTTGGTGATGAGCGTCATTCGAGAGTGCAGTGCGCGGTGGGTGAGTTTATTGATCTACATGCGGCGGGAACCTGCGCTAAGCCGCCGCCGATTTACTCGAAACATGACGTCATCACAGGCGCCCACTTCATACAAATCACAGTGGGGGGTTGCCTCTCCTTCCTAAGTTTCCCCCTTCTCCTTTTCCCCACCCGTCTATCCTTTCTTGCCCTACATTTGGTTTTAATCTAGCTATGAGGTTTAGGTGATTGCTGTAAGCTTCCCAGTCCAATAACATACAGGCCTAAATGAGTCGTTATGAAAGCGGCAACAAGCGCAGAGTTTCGGCTGCAGAATGTACCGAAAGTCGTTTGGCGATAGATGCATTTGTATTTTTTACTGTTCAATTTGGACGTAGCCAATAAAAATGGCGATTTGGGCTAAGATTAACAGATGCCGAGATGCAAAAACTGCGATTGCAAAATTAGTCAGGAATCAAATGCCGGCCAGGGTAGTCCCCACAAGCTTTTGGCCTTTGGGGCTATCGCCCTTATGGAGTTGGCGGGGTCTCTTTATCTCTCGATTTTGACCGAAGGGACCATATAGTCGGCGAGTAAACTTCGGTTCATGTATATACTGCGTCCCCTGGTGTAAAAAGACCGGATGTTATCAAGAGAGACCGGTCTCTAGCAGAACAGTGACTCACGTACTGTCTATCTCTAGCACTATGTCTGCAGTGGCGTAACTTGTTGACGACCACGGATGCAGTCAAACGTGACGAAGCTACGACCAACCGTCGATGATTGCATGCAGAATAAATGCCCGTTAACCAAACCACTGCATCAAGAGTGCCGGTCTAAGTACTCTCTTATCTCATATTTCCAACCAGACGGCGGTTTATCATATACTGTGGTGTTTTGACGGCCAATGTCCGACTCTTATCCAGCTAGTCGCATCCTCTGAAGCCGCCGCATCATGCAGCAAGGATTGTGTCTAACCATGCGTAGATCTAGAAGCGAAGAGATCCAACGGCGTACCGTACACTGCAGTCACAGACACTACCTGGATACTAGAGATATGTTGAGATAGCGGCGCAGCAAGTTCTCATCGTCATGGCCATCATATATAGGCCTACGATGCCACGATGCGAATTGTGCAACGAAACTGAGATTATGAAAACGATACTGCACACTGTCACAAACTTCTAGGGGCCTACTGAAGTAACGCTTCGAGACAGTGCTGTGCTATTGTGGTTTGATGTCTGACATTTGTTGGATTTTAATAAAATGCGTTTGCATTATGTGCGACTAATACCCTGTTTACACGATCAAGCAAACATTAAGCAAATGTATTTAAAATACACATGCACGATGTGTGCTTTAATTGCTTGATGTTTGCTTGACGTTTGCTTTATTGTGTAAACGGGGTATAAAAAAACTCATAAAATGTTCTTGATCGAAGAATTATAAGCGGAATATAGCCAGCGAATATATTGCTAGATGGAAAACCGTTAAGCGTATTACTATCTTAAGTTATATATTATTTTAAAGTACTTGGTTTTGTGTTTTTTATTATTATTTTGTGTATAAGCAAGTATAAAATGATCGCCGAGGGTAAAATGTACCACACCTTTAACAGCACTAATGCTCATTGCAAGTTTTAGCGTTTTTGCGCCATTTGCCGGCTGTTAAACATGCCAAAATTGTACATTTATCACTTAAGCTTGTTTTTGAGTGAATAGTTATATTCAGTACGATGACGACAAACGTAGGTACCGTCTGATCTCAATTTACAGATAATTTCGGTCGTTCGTGGCGATCAGATTTGACAGGATAAACGTGAAATAGCTGACATCGATGATGACGTTTCATTAGCACATCCGCTGCCGGTTGACAAGCGTCGCAGCAGCAAAGGCGTATTCAGGGAACCCTTGCGCTTTCCCTTAAAAGTGCAAAACATTTAATCAAAAAAACAAAGACCAAAGCAATTTAGCAAAAAAGAACGAAATCGCTCCGGCAAGTCTACCCAACTCCTTATTTTGTATTCGCTGCGATTGACAATTTGGTTGCAATTTGCAATTGCATGTTTTGAACCAAAGTTCGACCCTTTATAGTCTACTCTACACAGTGTGTTGTTGGACCCCTCAAGTGCACCTGCCAAGTGGCATCTAAGCCCGTCGAGTGGTTAAAGCAGTGTGTACTAACGTGACAGACTGCAGACAGACAGACAGACCATGCTACGAAGAAATGCGTAAGAATAGGCGGAATCGCGCTGCAAAAGCGATTTCGCCTAAAAATTGATCACAACAGAAATGGAGTAAACCAGACGAAGCGTAGAATAATTAGGCTTATGCTCTGTGCAGACCCTTTTTTTCAAATTTCTAAGTACGCCACTGGATAGTTACAGCAATGTTTGCTAAGCAGAAATAAGAGAAGAGACAGAGAACGAAAGGTTTATTTATGTACGGAGAAAAACGGCTTGCTGTCCCCAGCGTGAGTTGAGTTGATTATTTGTCCGCGGTCCCCACGCGCGCACATGTTCGACCGCCTATCCAGAGCGTCGACACGACCGGTGATTGGCATGTCGTCGCCGCGACCAACTGTTACTAATTGATATCTTACGTAGTCGACGTGACGCCATACTACGTCGCCACTCGCCGTCCTTCGCCGTCGCCTAGTTCACAGTGTCATTTTCTACTGCCTGGTAATGCAGATTTAGGATTGAAATACTTTTTCGTTTTAGTTTTTAATGACTTTTTTGGTTGATTCACTTTAGTTTTGGTGACCACGAACAAGAATAAAGCAAAATGCAGCACAGACTCTGTCGTATGACTGTTCTTCAGCATAAACATAATGCCTAATGGACAATCGCGTCATCACATTACACATATCATCATTACATCATGGGCCTACTACAACTGTACAACAGTAGCATTTTGTTGTCATTTTTTCCGTTTCAGTTTTGGATTCTATCGTTTTCGTTTTTCGTAACCAAAATCACACTGGCTATCGGTCGTTGCCGAATCTATGCACTAGCCCCACGCCATTGTCGTCGACGTCGTCGTTGGTTGGCTGCTTGCTCCGACATCATCATTAGTACTGCTTCTATAGGCCTGGACTAGTTGAGAGCTTTGCGTCTGACGCTTGCTACGGAAGGAAGACAGGGAACGCTAATGGCGACAGCGCAGGTAAAACGCTTTGCTGCTGCTGCTGCTGCTGTTACTGAAGTTGTCGGAGACTCTTTGCAGCACGACGCTGCACTGTACTGCACACTGACCGTCGATCAATTCTTCGCGCCGCGTTTATATGATAACGAAAGGGGTGTCGGACATTTGCCCGTACGTTGCCGACTTTAAAGTTTCGGGCCTACGCACGATCTTGCCGTCTTAGAATTTGACTCAGCGCCGTCAGGTGAGTTCTAAACGGAGTTTAGCCGACCGTACTTCAGTAACGGTCGAGCTATTGGTATGAGTTGTGGTCCGTCCGTTTTTTCCGTCTGTCACGGATGTCTTGTGGCTAAACGGTAAATCGTAAGGGGTCGGCTGTGGTGCCATCGGATAGGGCGCTGGAACTTCCTATAGACTGTCAATAGTAACCATGGCTCCATCAGCAGCGTTTTGGCCGCAATTTTCAGTGATAAGTTTCAAGCTATAAGTGGCCATGTATCTCGGAAACTATGAGAGATAAGACCAAGGTTTCTATTATTTACTAATAGGTAATAGCGTACGCCCTTTCAGATGAGATGAAAAGCATCAACTTGGATAACTTTTAAAATCACTGACAACTAGTACTGTCGGCTATCCTAGCGACAGCTGGGCTTCTTGTTAAAAATGGTCTCTGTTAGCTTATTTAATAACTTAACAAGCGTGCTGGTAACGCAAGAAACATCGTGACAGCTAAATGCTAGACCCGAATTTTAACAAAACGTGTGATCCGTATTTAAAAATCGTTTTAATATCTGACCTTTATAGACACGTAGGGCTTATCGTTTTTGTGTACGGGATTAAAGTAAGTCTTACAACGTTTGAGGTTTGTGTTTTTTTTGCTAATGACTTTACAGAGCATATGTGCCACATTATATTATTTTAGTTCGTCTTAAAATTAAATTTGGATAGTGATGTGCACAAACTTGTGTACTGAATTCGACCCTTTTACGTCATTTCATAATTCTTTTATGAGTTATTCTATCGTCGCGAATCCTAACGGTTCTTACCTACAGACGGCTATAGCAGTGTATACGTCGACCGTGAATTCTTGCTGTAAAATGATTATCGCTCTGTTTTTCCACCAAGCAACATTTGGGATCTAGAGGTGTGGCGTTTATTTCACTGTGAGTGTTGTGGAGATGGATGTAGAAAATTCATCCCTGGTTGAAAAATTGCAATACTGATGGAATCGGTTGAGATCTGGCATAGTTGTCTGTAAAAGTGTATCGCTATGACTTTTTATAAACCACTGTACCGGTACCAGTATCATAGTGTATCCTACCTGTATATTAGACAAACATCCCGTATGACTAATAAATAAAGTAGTGTTTATTTAAGATACAATTGATTGATCATATCTTCGTACATAGATCTGTCGTTTTTAGCCGTAATCTTTTAAATAATTTAGACTGCTGCTGTTGCGAGAGCTATTAAAGAGCTGCATTAAACCCAGATTAATTGTGAATTTATTGTACAACGTGTTATACAACTATAACCACGCAGCAAATCCGCAGCAAGTTGTACAATACGAAAAGTACACAAAAAATGAAAGCCTGCAAGAAATTCCCAACATATTGTCATTGTTCTGCACACCAAATCGAAGTAGTGCAGTTTGGACTTCGACAAAGACGTGCAGGTGCCAACTCGTGGGACGAGTGCACAATAAGCGATTAGTCTCCATTCTACCGGTGACAGGCGGTGTACATTGAATGCGAGAATTAGCCGTTATTATCGGCTCATATGTAAGGAACTGGCAGGTTCAACGAGTTACGCTTGACTTGCGGCTTAAGAAGAGACTCTTGGACACACGCAGAGCAGATAAGAGTTCGTCGGCGGCGCTTACAACACTCGCCGAGAGGCGTCCGTTTGTATTCCAAGCAAACTTCTCGTTCACAAACGCCGCACGTAGACGCGACTTTATTTACATGCTCCCATCTGCCATCAGCCGCGAACAAGAAACTGACAAAGTACAAGTTCAGGAAGACGAACGCACGTGTTACTGTCAACAAGAAACAGGCTTATGTTTCATCACTTGGTGTTTGCTAAGTGAATGCCGCAAACTATCGCCAGACGCATTTGCATCTGATGCGTCATCCTCCGCTTGATGGAAAAAAGAGACACACTGAAAAATTCTGTCAAGCAGGCAGGTATTATAGATAATGAAACTCTCGTGTTTAAGTTCAATGCAGATTTGTTTATTCTGTGATTTATTTGACAGACAGTTCTAGTTACCGGCACATTGCAGGGAACTTGCCATTTTTAAACATTTGGTAGTAAACCTACTGGCAATATCTGTAAATGTTTTTTTCTGCAAATAAACTTTCACAAATTATTTAATTTGACAAAATTATTCATTCTCCGCATAGGCAAAATATTGCATAATTTTTTGCAAGTTTTGCGCAATAGTATAAAATGCAATAGAGATAAAACTAGAAATATGGGCAGAGCCCAACGTGAGGCCGCCCGGCGCAGTAAGTCCGACTGGAGACAGTTAAGGGGTTGAAATTTCGTTCGCAGCAAAATCACGTGGCCCGAACGCAATTGCATTATCTTATACATGTATAGGAAGCGCAATGTTAAACTTGGGTAACTGGAAATAAGATAACAGAACTTTGTTGTTTGTGAACCCAAATTCACCAATTTTTTTGCGTTCGACGTGGAATTAATCGTAGTTGTAAATGCCGCTTTTCATTTATCGATATCTCTATCAATTCTCGAGATATGTGCGATCAAATTCTAAAGTTGTCCGACAACGCGCGAACTGTCAATGTTAGGTAGGTCGAAATGAGCAAACACAACTTTGTGGTTAATAGACCGAAGTTCACCAGATTTCTTTTGTTCAACGCGGGACAACGGTAGTTAATAACGCCATTGACCGATTGTCGATATCTTAATCTGTTTCAGAGACATTTGCGGTCAGCTCGAAAGTTGTCCTAAATCGCGCCGAATTTTTGACGTTTTTTGCCTTTCCAAATTTTAAGGGGGCGGTGCCCCCAAATTTTGTACACGGGTTAACATTCCCATCCATCGGCACATCACGTGGTAAAGTTTCATTAGGCTAATCCCTTTAGCGCCAAAGATCTTGAGGCTCATACGCTACATTTTTAGCCAATTTTTGATCCGCCATTAAAAAATTGTTGGGGGACCACCCATCCCCGGTGGAGTATATGCTGGCAAGACTTGGTCATTCTGTAGCCCGTGTAAAAATTTCGGGGCGCAGCACCCTAAGGACGGTACGTGCCCCAACCGTGCGTTCCTTTCCCACTACATCTTGGTTGTAGTCGTAATGGCGCGAAGTGTAACATAAACAATCAAATCAGTTGCGCCGTCCACGAGGTGCTATGAGATCTGGAAAATGATGTCAGCGTTGAGTTGCTACATGATAATTCGGCTACTAAGACTGCGGATGAAGACAAAAACAAACTTCAGTTAGAAACCTAAGAACACTGTTCAGTAATGTAACGCGTGTGATGCGTTGTGCGTTTGGTTTGACGATGAAACAGGACGCATATAACGTTCTGACAAACAGCGCATAGATTGGCTAACACATACACACACAGACAATTATTCAACGTAAAAGCGGTTAGCGTGAAAAATAAATTTAAGGCAGTTGACACTGCCTGCTACTTATACTACTGTAGCTTACACATATTGATTCCAAGTTGTAGACAGTTATACGCGTAACACGCGAATAATAAACCCACACGCTGGTTGCATAGTTCAGTAAACAGCGTTTAGTCTGTAAACACGTGGTAGAAACGGCAAGTGTCTAATAAACACGTGAAGGTGACGAGAGTGCTGTATTTGCTTGCGTTGACAGGTCTCGTGACATTGTCGGCGAACACTGCTGTTAGTCAGTCTAACGCTCAGTTTGCTGGTCGGCTAGTGAGTGACATAACGCTCTGAAGTCTCGTGCACCTGCTCACTCACTGCGAGACGAGGCGGTGTCATGGCAACGATCGCCATAGCAACGGCTGCCGTTAAGCTGCTTCTGGCAGCGCAGATTGTTAGCATCGCCGTCGGTCGAGGTAAGCTATTAAAGCCGTCTATCTGTTGCTGGGAATCTCCGCAGCTGAAGCTTTATTGACGTATCTCTGCGTAGTCGTTTTTAAGCCGCATTAACGCCCTATTATCTCGCTGTCGTTAATTCTGTACGAACTTGACAGTGTACAAATATAAAGCTTTTTTGCCTTTGTCAGTTATGTATATATCGTGTAAATATAACATAAATACCCAAACTATTGATCGACTTTCTTTTAAAAAGATTGTTTCAGAGATTGCCGTCAACCGGTGGCACAACTCAAGTGTTATTAGTATTGTCAGTGAATACCACCACAGCTGTGAGTGAGTGGGTGGATTTTGCCGACAATTTGCATGCGGTCTTGAGGACGTTGGACAAAGAACGCGTTTTAATCGTCTTTCACGCTCGCTGAAGGGCAAAAGTTTGAGTGGTCGGCGAACTATAAGCTGTAGGCAAATACAAAGTTTGCAGTACGTGGAGGAGATTCTATTGACAAAAATTCGTCGCTGCGGCGATGATAATAATGATCGACCGAAGAGCAAGGCCGTCGCCAAAATTTTTGTTCGGGGAGGGGTTGACCTTCCTTGTCCTTATCCTTTTTCTTTTTTTCTCTTTCTTTTTCCCCTTTCCTTCCATTTCTTTTTTCCTTTCCTGTTTCTTCTTTTCCCTCCCTTAGAAGCAGGACTTCTTAAATCCAGCTAGAGGGTCTGGGGGAGCGCCGTGAGCTTCCCCAGTTAAATCAAATTTGGTGTTTTTAGCCCTAAAATATGGCATCTGGTGGCAACAATTTTAATTATTTTTCTCAAGATCAACTGACCAAATTTAGTGCATGCAGTTTGGCAAACAAAGGCGTCAAAACAGATTTAAAAGTGGAGGTACAAATAATCTGCGAACGAAGCGAGCAGAAAAATTTTTTGAACTGTTGTATAAGCAGAATTGTCGTATTAACTTTAAAAATTTCCAACATCTCGGGGGTTTTCAACCCGCTACCCCCCACTCTTAAATACGGTCTTGCCGAACAGATTCGGCATCGGATCACGTAACGACAAAACACGAACGTGGAGCTATTTAGAATGTAGCGCACGTTGCACCGGGAATTACTGAAGTGTGTAGCCTATATAGCCCATGCATGCCAATAATGCTACGGCGCTTTGATCACTGGTGTGCAAAAATGGAACCGGTCTATACCAGGACACGCCGACGACTATGCATTATTAAACAGCGATATACTGGCGATTGCGTTGCGTTGCGTCGCGTGGCATTAGGACGACGATCACATATCATGCATGTGTCATTGTAATGCAAACACTAGACCTACAGTGCGAAAATGTACGTAGCCCATTGAACGACAAAGTAATTCCGCAGCCAGCTCCAGATATGAATGCATAATAAATGGCTTCAAAAACGTCATGTATTAAAACACTTTGCTTGGAAAACAAAAAGCTAACTCGCTTGTAAAAGCAGTCGGCGTACGAAGTTTTTAATGTGTAAATGAATTATTTTGGGTAGTATATACACGTAGAGCTCTGCTTTTACGAGATCAATACAAGACACAATCACACATTAATTAAGCGATATTGCACTTTAGATGTGACTATGATTACTCGTGCTTATAACGAGTAAGAATAGCCAATGAATTTATAGTGCATTCAACACGCAAGCCCGCTAATTGCAGTAGGCGAAACAACTTATCTACAAACTTAAGCAAGTAAGTATTTAAGTAAGTAAGTAAATAAATAAATTTACATAGCGCACAATAATTTCGACGAGAAACTTGCTGAATCTGAGACCCTGGTGTCTAAGAGAATGCTGTTTTTATTTTTTATGGCGTGTCCATATAATAATGCCTCGATGGGTAAATAACGACGGCGTCCTGGGTTCAAAAAGTTTGGAACAGTAAGTTGCAATCTTCCGACATACAACTGCAAATTACCGGCAGAGAAAACGACTGATGCTCAAAAGTTCGATTTAGTTCTCGAATTTTTACAAATAAAGGAATTTTCAGCCCCAAATGTGTCATTTTTGTAAAAACATTTTTGACTAAAAGATAATTTTTTGGACTGGCTAGAATTTAGGGATACATTTCCTCCCCTGCCCCTGGCCCTCCATTGCCACGACTGCACTGGTAAATAAAGATTGTCTGATTAATTGACTGAGTGGTTTCTATGCTGACTGTATGTAGGTCCGCCTCGCCTGGTCTCAGAGTTGTATGAGCGGCGTCGAGTGCTTCGTGCGGGGGTCAATCTGCGTCTGTCCTGCCCGGTAGACTCGCCGCCGCCGCCTCCCCTGGTGACATGGTCCAAGGA
>Ga0209367_1001771_pt1 | contig 27413 bp, 16 predicted proteins | sample WorMetLIZISLAND2_FD_187412 | JGI IMG/M metagenome (GOLD analysis project Ga0209367, IMG submission 187412) | Marine gutless worms symbiont microbial communities from Max Planck institute for Marine Microbiology, Germany - Olavius geniculatus... ...
TGTGCCTATCTGCAACCAGGTTCACGCTACACGCGATAATAGCGGTAAAATAACCACTTTTTAGGGGGGTAGCTGTCTTTGACGCCCGCCTGCGCCGGCTTCCTTGAACCTAGGGGGTCGGGACTTGGACTGCTAAAAGCTACGTTGAATGCTGAAAATTTCATACGCAGGTTGTCTTGGTCTATCTCCAGCCAATTCGTCGCAATTCGGTGTTGAAATGTGCGCTGCATCCAAAAATTGCGAAAAATTCACTAAAAACTTCTTTTTGAGTGGTTCAAGGTCGTTCAAGGTCATCGATGTTGGCAAATCCAAAAAGCCTGTCATCAGTGCTTGTTATGATAAGCAGCATGCATGTATGTCCTATCTGCAACCGTTTTCACATTATTCGAGCCAATAACGGCAAAATGACGTCTTTTTACGGGGGGGGGGTACCCCTCTTCGATGCCCTCGTTCGAGGGGAACCCCTGCACCCAGGGGCACGAAATTTTGTCATAAACTAGAGACCTTGGGGCAGCCCACAGTGAAGATTTCGTGATCCTAGCTTGTACCGTTTTGATACAGCTCACGAGTGTGATAGACGGACGGACAGACGGACGGACAGACAGACAGACGCCCAGACGATGGCAAAGACGCGCGAAGCATTCTGCTTTCGCGCGTAATAATTGATTTGCATTCTTTGTTCATGTTTTATAACGCGTTTCATTCTATGCATGTGCATCTGACACATGTTCAATATAATGCATACTTACTTACTTAGTTACTTACTTATTTATTTACTTACTTACTTACTGCAGCAAAGCTTGTGTTCTAGACGCACACAACAATTCTTGTCAGGGCTGGAAAACTGGCTTGAAAAAAACTAGGTATTTTATTTGTTGAGCAATTTACAATATAAATCGTATTTAATTTCACATTTCAATAGTGATTTTCGAGCTATGATGTCACTTTATTCACTCGACAAAAAGGATATGACGAGCAGAATGGTGCAGACCTATGCATAATGTTCTTTATGGGTCTTAATTTTGTGTCTGGTCTGTCTTCTTTGTACACAAAAAAGACTTTTGTCAAAAAAGCCTAGTTTCTTTTCAAGTCCTGACGCCTACAGACAACTATTACAGTAAGCAGTGAGTAACGGGTGTGAAGCAACTTACCGTATTTGGTCGGGAAGACGGACTCGTCGGAGATGCATTTCTGAGAGTAAGACATGACGTAGTCGACGTACTGTGGTGCTGTACACTTGCATTTCTTACCCCGGTCATCGACCCACTGATACTGCCTATAAATACACACACACAGACACGGCACATCACACATGTACCAGCGACAGTATTACTAATTACTCTCACAAACACGCATGCAGCCATCGATCACCTAACATTACCGTGGCCAGTCAATTTCCGAGCCCCTCCGTCACTTATTTAGCGCTGCCGCATCTCATGAGTGACAGACAATATGCCTTGTTCACATTGGAGACAACAGCAGCAGTCCTCCTCAGCTGATTACAGACGGAAGCAAAAAACCATATATACTAATAGCATCGAGTCGTATCTCAGAATCATATATAACTGGCACTAGTCAAATGTTAAATGTTAGGGACCCACCCTGGCCCAGACGTTCGAAAACCTACTATACTTCATGACACTGTTGTCTTCCGCATGACCTTGAATGGTACGTGCATAGAATGCATTCTCGTCAACGATTATCTCAAAAAAATTCTCCAGTAAACAATGAACCAACCACTATTATGTTTCAGCAATAAAGTTCAGTTGCATACATTACAGGCGTCACTAAAACCACAGAAGTTGCCAATTACATTATACTCTGCCACTAGAGACTAAGACCACAAAGTTTCCAATACGATTACATGTTCTACCACAAAACAGCTGCAAGTACGCCATTGCTATTGCTAGTTTCGTTCTTTGTATTTAACTGAGTGGTCTATTTTTCCAAAATTACTGCAAGTTACACCCCGTTTATACGAGAAAGCATACATGACGCAAACATGAAGCAACCATGAAGCAAACGTATTCAAAATACACGCGCACGACGTGTGCTCTAAGTTTGCTTCATCGTGTAAACGGGGTATTAGGCCGAGTCCCCACGGCCGGGAAAAGCCGCTATTTATAGGGTGTTTACACGATCCAGCAAACGTCTAGCATTAGCACGTGTATTCTGAATACATTTGCTGGAAGTTTGCTGGATCATGTAAACACCCCATTACAGACAGACGATGTTGCTATGGCGCAAACAACACCGGCAGACTGAATCCACTAGCCGAGTGCAATCAACAATGGCGTAGTGTATATCCGTCTTTGCTGTATCATCATCTGCTTATCGCGTGCTGATCAACGCTGCTAACTATAGCCAAAGCCAGGAAGTCAGCAGCAGCAAAAGCAGCCTGGCAAAGGTCATCGACGTGCATCACTTATCTCTTAACTTACTAAGCTTATACAGCACACACTGTACATAGGCGCGCCCGCAGACTGTTTTTCAGGGGTGGGCAAAACTTCCAATTTTTCATTACCTGCTTTCCAATTTATGGCTTATTAGCACACCCATTTCACTCTGCGATTTTCCATTTTTCCTGCCTGTCTGATATGGCGTCACAATTTCTGACGGGAGGTTGGAGCCAATCAAGCAAATGAAAAAATGTTCTCCCTTTTCCTTTGATGCAATTTTGTGATGATAGAATGGAGACATGAGCCTGCCACCCTTGGCTATGCTAGCACGCTTTATTGTCACCCTATATGGGTAGCTTGCTCTGACAAAGCAAAACAAGCTTACCAATTGGAGGGGGGGGCCAAAAAGATGCCCACAAGCCCAAGCACTGGTCAGGTGGGGAAGGAATCATCTGCCCTCATCTTATTTACTATTGCTGCTACTGCAGTACTGCTGATCTATGGACGCTGTGATTCCAGGTACATGATAGCTTCATTGACTTTACATTTTGCTCTGACATCTTGCCGCCAGCCAGCTGACGTAAAAGTACAGCCGGGTGTGGAGGATGGCATGGGTAGGGGAAGCCACTGCAAACGCAATCTACCCCGAATGACCCCACGAAAATTGCCCATTGACCTCAGATTTGATTACATGGATGGACAGCATTATTACCAGTCTCCATTAAAATGCCTGAGACCGAACGATATTCGGCTGATTACAGACGTTAGCATCACCAGCTTTGTCTAGTTTTAACCAACAGCAAAACCATAACCCCAAACACAACCCTCTGACGTGAAATTTTTGCTCTGTGCAAAGTTCTCGCCATGGAGGGGTAACACTTTTTAATCGTTTGCAAAAGTTTCTTTAAAATTTTAAAAATTTTGTTTCCAACATTTGTTACAGATACGATCAAAACAGATGTAACTGGTCTATATCAGGCTTTCAAACAAAATCTACTGAGTTTGGGGTTTTCTTGGTGTAAACACCAAACAGTGCTTTGCAGGTGTTTACAATTAGCTCTAGTATATACGCTGCAGGTGCGCCTTGTTTAGCTGTCAATCGATCTATCAAACGCTACATGTGGTCTATACATACAGCAGAGCTTCCACACACAAAGCACACATGGGGCATTTTTTCCTGGTGGTGAACTATAACTTGTTCAGATCAGAAGCTGATAAAACTTTATCTCAAATAATCTGGCTTAAACGTTACTGCATTCGGTGAAGTTATCAATCACTAACCCAAAACAACTAGTTACCATTTCAGAGTGAAAATGGTCTTGTGTGTAGATATATTGCCACGGATGTGGGCGAGAAGATGATGACCTTTGTTTTGATCTCTGTGAGACCAGACTGGACAAGAATGGAGACCACAAACTGTGCTAGTATGGGTCTTGAGATTTTGGTCCCAGTGTCCAACGGAAGTCCGCTAAAATAATCAGAAGCTGATCAACTTCACCCAGTGACGTCACGGCCAGCGAAGAAAAGAACGAGAAAAAGGAACTCAGAAAGTGCCCCTCTCCCAATTTTGGGTTGTCAAGGGAAAACTTCTTGTGGGATAATTTTCGTTCAAAATGCTACATTTGGGGCTGAATAAACCCCGATTCCAGCAAAAGTATGAGCAAAATTAACACTCTGAGTACCTATAATCTCCTGACGGAAATTTGCAGTGTCTGTCGGAAAATCGCAATTTCCAGCACTGCCTACTTTTTTAACAAACGACACCGGTGACTTCACCAAAAAGTTCTGACATTAAGTGCAGACACAGAAATACAGCATTTTTCTAGTTATGCATTACGAAAACATTTTACCGGTTTTGGATGCAAACCCCGTAGCAAAATTCAAGCTCATCTAAGCTATACTGCTGTCAGCTCAGAATTGGTGAACATACACGCACTGAACGGGTGATCAAGCAATCAATGGCCAAGTCATCATAAGTCTACTGTGACAGCAGTAAGCCATGTGTCAAAACTGTCAACCATAGACAGCAACGCTGGATGGGGGAAATTGGGCAAGCTGTAGGGAGCAAGTCTCTTGGGTCTGAACGATAAATCGTGTTATGCACACAACGCCTACTGTTGTCCAGCCGATCCATGCAGCCGAGGGGACCACCCAAGTAGTGGCAGGGCAGCGACGTCGCTCAATGTAATTACGGTGCACCAGACGAGACCGGACAAACAGATTACAGCAGCAGCAACTACACAAACGACGATAAAATACACTACATAAGCACAGCATGCGCTGTGCACAACATGCTACTGGCCAGGAACGAACAGCAAATCATCGGTCCAGTGCTGACATCCTATGCAGCCGTCCGTCCACCCAGAGCTGTGCAATACAAACCCTTCAGGTGCGTCTTCACCAGGTAACACTGTGTGATCCCATATGGCAGGTGAAGCTCTGTAGCTTAGTGATGTGTTTCCTATAAAGAGCTATAGCATACCTTTAAACCCGCTGAGCTGAAAATTGGCACACTGCTTACTTGAGATATGAGTGAGAAAGTAGTTTTTCTACTGATAGATGCCCACCCGTAAAGGACAGACGGGCATTGGGGCAAGACTCGCAATGCGGCCTTACAGACAGTGACAACGACTAGGCACTGTGTACCCTATACACCGCATTTAAAAAACAGTCAAAGTTGTTTTTTTCATAACTTTGTTAAATTTTCACCAACTTTGATAATTTGTGGCACAAAGATAGCCAAGACGATAAAAATATGTAAGATGGACTTATTTTCCACCTCACCTAATTTATGTCAACGCACTACCACGTAAAACACAGATGCGCCAAATTGTTACATTTCGTGGTGATTATTTGTTTCCGACTGCTCACCTTTGCATTATCAATTCGACAGAGGGCGCCACATGATTTATTAATTTTGTGGTATTAAATATTTGAAGGTGAAAACAGCAGAGAACAAAATAGCTGACTGATGAGCTTAAAACATGTCTAATCGATAAGTGATGCCGTTTGATCAGTCAACCTTTGATTCCGCTATCAACCAGTGGCGTTGCATCTAAGCCATTGTGTCCGTGTATGCTGGGCACATTTTGGGCATAAACACTGATAATTTGCAAGCGAGTTATTATACAAACTTGCAATTCTGCCAAATGATGTACATTTCACTTATTGTATGGTTAATTAAGTCGTTCATTACAACGTTTACTGGAGACAACAGCTAAGCATTATACAAAATTGGTGCATCTGTGTTTCACACAGTACTGCATTGACATAAATTAGGTGAAACGGAAAATGAGTGCATCTTAGTCTTGGCGATCTTCGTGCCAAAAAATATCAAAATTGGTGGAAATTTGACATAGTTATGATAAAAACAATTTTGACTGTTTTTTTGAAACACTGCGCCAATGTGGATTGTATACTCACGTGCTGGCGGGGCCGGTCATCGCGGGACATGTCGGGAACTGACAGAACTCTGATAGACAGCCGTAGACGAAGTTTATGTGCTCGAAGAACGCTAACGCTGTGTCAAAACAATAGACACACACGCTTATAAAGCAGCAAATCTGTACAATTCTACCCTGATATGTTATGACATGTGTCGATCATTTTTTACTAACAAGTCGCCAGCAGTCAAAATATACTAATCAAAAAGAACCGAGAACTTTATGCAAATTCTAAGCTGTTACCATCCGAGCACATACATCAAAACCCATGATGGCCTTTACTTATAAATAAAAATAAAGCTTTACACTGGCCACTGTGTTCCGCACACTGAACTGGGGTATTGTACAGTATAGCTGCATATTTAGAAATGTGAAAGGAGTGAGAAATAGCAGAAATAATTGCGCGTTATGCATGGCCACTGCCTTCCTCTTATATATGATTATGTTCCTTTTACGACGAACAAGTTTTGACTGCAAAAGGGGGCCTATTTGCAAGCCTTTGAATACATCCCTGCTTGTATACAATATTTACAGTTGACTTCTGGGGCCGGACCTAACCTGTAGTAAATATAGAGATGCAGAATCTAGCATCCATCAGCATTCAGCAACCAAGCGTCACATGCCTATACATGTATAGCGGCGCACGCTCACTGTACAATAGCCTAAGCCAGTCGTGGAATGCAGATAATCGGGACTAATTATGAAGGTTCGTTCACAGCTGATGGCGACGTATTGCCATCATCATCATCAGTAGCAGCAGCAGCAACGCATAAGCCTAGCTGCTGCTGCAACAGCGGATGCTGCTCGTCTGCTGCAAATCACGTTAATTAGCGCATCATCAATCCAGTACCGCGAGCGCTAGTACACAGCAGCACGCCTCGCCTTAGGTATGTATCATCGATGCCATTATCCGCCAGCCAGACAGTCTGAGTCCATAGCCGTGCACTCCAGTGCACTATCGATTGATTGTTGTCGCCAGTATTAATCACACGTCTCTATGATACTTCCTTCCCCCAGCCAGTGGCGTCATTTCAGCAAATCATTGGAAGGATCTCAGTCTACGTAAAGTATTGTACTTGCAGCAGTAACGCTGTTTCAAAGCCTCATAGGTACGATTTACAGCGGGGAAAAAAACAAAAAAATTTGAGCTAATGCTCACGAGAAGCGTGAAAGCCTATAGCAGTTCCTGTTCAGTAGTTTAGCTGAAAATTGGGGTGTTCACGCAAATGCCGTACTAAATTCTCTATCTCGATCGCATAACGATAGTTCCGTGGCGCCGCCTTGTGAATGATATAGACTTGTGTCACAGCCCGAAATCGCCAAAAAATCCACAAAAAAACCCATTTTGATGTTCAAAATCATCCAAGGTCACTGATCTCGGTGGCAATCGAAAGCCAGTGTACGACTTCCTATTAGTGATTAATAGTCACCTAGGCCCTATCTCGCACCATTATTGAGATACAGCGACTTATTGGCTAAAAATCGCAAATTTTTCCCACCTCCCTCTCATTTAGCGCCCTCGTTCGGGGTGACTCCCTTCGAATTTATGGCAAAGTTTTACAGTTCCTGAAACTAGAGTCTTCCAGGCAGCCGACGGTAAAGATTTCGTAATTCTAGCTTGCACCGTTTTTGACTGATCCACCCGTGTGACAGACGGAAGGACAGACAGGCGGACAAAATTGCGATGGCTAAGACGCGCCGAAAGTAGCTGCTATAGCGCCTTGTAAAATCATAAATCCCTGGGAAAGGGTGGGGGTTCGTAGACTCTCTCAGCTCCCCCCCCCAAAAAAAAACGTCCTTGCCCCCAGCGCAGCACCATGATCGACAGAACGCTAACATAATATGCAACCCAAAGTTCCTCCCCTACGTCTCCAAGGCCCTCAGCGCACAGCGTCAGAACGCTTGAGCAAATTCAATTACGTGCCAAGAAACTGATGCCCAAACCCGTCGGAACAGTCTGTTGCAACGCCTCCAGTTCACTCCCAGTCTATATCATTATCAGAGCAACGCGTCGAAAAGCTGGCAAATTTGATCGACTTCCTTAAAACAGTCCAAGATGACAGCATGACAGACATTCGAAAGACCCCAATGCAAACAGTTTTGACTCCCGATAAATTGCAGACTTTCCTGAAATATCACGAAGCTCGAAAATACTTGTCGGAAGCGGCGAACTTGAATGTTTAAAACTCGGTCACCGTCTGCACACTCTGCATGATACTAACGCTAAAATTCAAATTCAAAATTCTCTTATCAGGTCGGTACGTAATAAAGCAAGAGCAGGGGCATGGAGTATTTAACTGGGTGCTATACCGGTATACAAGTTAAAAGTTAAAGGTCGTGTATAGATAGCTCTTTATGGGGAAAACATTGCAAAGCTATGGAGCGTAATTATTTCATATATACCATATGGGATCACCCAGTGTTATCTGCCACCCTACACAGATAAACGCGCCCCGCCTTAACCCCAGCCGGACAGACCGGTACTCGATTTAACCACGCCGAAGGGATGGAAGGGGCCTTGGAGTTGACCTTGGTGTTGGATGATTTACCTGTCCGCAGAGAGTCACCCATCCAAGTAAACCACTTCATAGCGACCGGACATAAAGCCAAACCCATGACCTCTGCATCCTAAGACCGACACCCACCGTTACCGTTACAGCACTCACACCTTACCATGCCAGCCGCCGCAACACTCACAAACCCGATTATGGGACGATTTACGCCAACTTATATACGTAATGTAACAAAAAGCCCAGCCGGGGCTAAGATAGCCGACCGTACTGGTTCTCAGTGACCTTCAAGGTCATCCAAGATCAATGATTTCCATCTAATTTGACAGACGATAGGGCGTATGTCACTTCCTATTAGTGATCAATAACAACCTAGGCCCTATCTTGCACCGTTTAGCCACAATACATCCGTTGCGGACGACAACCATGACAACAGCTCGACCGAAACTTAAATACGGTCGGCTAAAAAGCTACAGTGAGAGCATGACATTGTAAATGTCAGTCACGAGCCGGAGATGCCACTACATCAGTGCGTATTAGCAATGCTGAACGCGTTGCTGAAATCAATCAACAATCAATCGGACCGAATCAGCATGCGTGCTATAGTCTGCTAGACAGTGCACGGTCCAGGAAGCAGCATACGCAGGCAAACTGCCAGATACCGAGTCTACATAGACTGTGTGTACACTGTACAGTGTACGCTATGGGTTCCTGGTGTGTCTGGGGCGCCGGCGGCGCACAGTCAGTAAACACGTGGTCGGTCAGTCACTGCAGCACTCACACCTTACCGTGCCAGCCGCCGCAACACTCACAAACACAATTACGGGACGATTCACGCAGTCCCTTTGATGGCGGTGTCCAAACGATTCGTGCACTGGGTGCGGAGGACAGGCGAGTGCAGTGGCTTCTATCCCTATACCTGGTGGGCGCAGCTTGCGCAAAGTGAAAAATAAGGAAGAAGGATGGGAGTTGTGTTAAAGATGTAGATTGATACTTCCCCCATATTTTTCACTAGGCAATAAACACCTTTAGCCAGAAGCCCGAAAAGGGGAGGGGGTAGTTCAGCCAAAAGTGGAGAGGAACTTGAGCCTAAAAGTGGGGGAACCTGCACCCGATTTCAAATCCAGATTTGGTGGATAGAAGCCACAGGGCGAGTGAATGTCATGAATGCTGTTCCATCAGTTAATTGTTGCAGCCAACGTATGACCAGAAACTGTGCAAAGTAACTAGGCTGCAGACAGTGTTAGAACTTACTGGCGACGAATGTGACCAGAACCAAGTCATGCATACAAAATATATTTCGAAGTTAAGGTTTTTACCTATTTCGCACAAAACGGCATTAAATCGGAATATAGGCTACACGGCATGAATCGTCCTAATGCAGCATCAAAGAAGGTGCATGAAACGTCTCAATACCATACACACACTGCAGCCGTTCTCTCACCTGCTTGCTTGCCTACTGACCACTTCACGCCAAGTGCGCCCACACCGGCCGGTTACAGACGACCTTCAGCAAACTGCTAACCTAGGTCAACTCAGCCTCATACCCTCGTCGAAACCAAAAATAGGCAGTAGCTTATACGGGCTACGGAATGAAGGCCTAGTGTGGCCGATTAGGGTGGTGGTGTGTCTGTTGCACCACGGGTCCAACCGTTCGCTGGCACGGAACAATGGATGGCCGCATAGTACGCTGCGGTATCATCAGCCCATCAGCTGCCAGCATAGATGCTAAGAACATTGATTTGCGAATAAAAAACATACACAAGATGTTTTTTCACTTTTACAAAAATAACATTATAAAAACATACGTAAAAACATTAAACTGCAGATGTTTCCAATCGCTACTTTTTTCGCCATTATACACGCAAAGAATATCTAACTCAGATCATTAAAAACAAAAACCTACCATTTGTAAAAAACTAAACACCGGAACATACTAAATGTACAGATCAAAAACAGCTAAATGCAATTTGACCATATTTGTAATTTTGTACGTTTATGTTTTAGCAAGAACAAAAAGCAAACATTAAAAAGCACAAAAACATTTAAAAATAAAAAAAAGAAAAAAAAGAAAGAAACATTGGAAAAATATTAAAAAACATGTTTTTGAACTTTTATAAAAAAAATTCTAAAAATGTTTTTTACATCTATGGCTGCCAGTGACGAGACTGAAGTGCTTCTGGTCACGACTCTAACCTACATAAAGTTATGAAAAAAAACTGGTGAACTTTTTGATACACAATAACACGGTGGGCCTTTTTTCTTGGACACCCAATTCCAGCCAAAGCCTAGCTTTTAGTTGATGACCAGCAAATGCTACGGTATATTCCACCGTTTCCACGTGACGAATCCATATACATTAGAACTAACTGACCAAGAAAGAACGAGTATAAAAACAGTGGCATCATTTCGGTAAATCACTGAGGAGGAAGTTTCAGTCTATGTAACGTATTTTTCTTGCAGCAGTAACACTGTTCCAAAGGTATGACTTACAGGGGAAAAATAGAATCATAAATCCTTGGGGGTCCGTAGACCCCTCCAGCCCCCTCCTCAAATGACGCCCAGGCTATAAAAAGTATATATTATGGTGTAGTACATATACGAACTGTGGGTGGCGAGCCACTCGTTGTAGTCGACGCCGTAAGGTGGCAGCACGAGCGGCAGCAGGTCGACGTCGATGATACGCTCCTGTGTAAAGTCGTCGTCCAGATACAGCGGACGATTGTCCAGCTCCGTACTCAAACCAGTTGGTGAGCCGGAACCTCCTGGAGATGACGTCACGTCCTTGTCCTTCCGTCGCTTCCTGTTGTGTGACAATACACACACACACACACCCTATAACACAAATGACTTGAACAATAGTTTGTTGATTGAACAAGAAGCTCAGCTAACGCTTAGAGAGCAGGGCGTTAACGTACTGCTTTCATCTCATGACAGTGCTACTCTTGGGAATTAGACATTTTGGAGTTTGAAAGCTATACGTTACGTGTGGGATTTTTCTATACATTGCAACGGGTGAGTGCGAGTCCATGAAGCAGTGCGATTTACTAGCTCCGCATCCGTGGTTTTGAAGTGTAAGCTGTTGTCTGGCTGAGGCCTAAGGAAACGGAGATAAGTGCCACACTATCATCCCTACGGGCCTTACGGCTCGGAAAGGACTTCTTACGAGCAAACTATATTTATCAGTGCGAGTCATAGTATACAAGAACAGCCCCACAGACTGCACTGCGACAGATAGACCCATGGACGCCTCTCGATAGCTAAGACGGAATCTGCCCAGCATGATGCTATGCTAAAGCCCTGTAAAACGCTGCATATGCATGTAAGTCTTGTACATGTATACAGAACAATCAGTGAGTATTAAGACGGCAACTTAAACTGGTCTCAACTCAGCCTGGCCATCCTTCTGTTGGAAAACACAATCAGTACATGAGCAGAGCAAAAAATGGGGTGCAAAGAGGCGATGATGGTCTAGCCCCCCTATCCATGCTCTCGCGGCGTAAGCTGGTGTCTGACTGGGGGCTAAAGAAACGGAGATAAGTACCGCCCTATGGACCTTACGGCTCGGAAAGGACTTCTTTTATGGACAAACTATACGTAATCTGGGACCTATGGCTCCATTCAGGTGTCCCCATCAAAGTGAAGAAAGGCGTCACAACCGAGTTCAATCAGGCCATCAAATAAAAGAAAAAATGACAGCAAATAACAACAGTTATGTAACACAACATACAACAGTATTACATATTCAGTACAGGAAATGACTTGTGATGCTACAGTAACTCTTCAAATTTCGATTTCACTTCATAAGCATTCCCACAAAAATGTGTGAAATTAAGGAGAAATACAGAACAGGATTGTGGGACCTCAAAGTTACGCAGCCACAATGACCGACAAAAAATTAGCTGAAATCACACGCACTTGGCAAGGATGGACTATAAATCTACTCTTTAACAGGAAGCTGACGTCACTCGACATAGGCCATGTCATTAGCCTACTGCCATACCATACACAGTGACAACTCTGACTGGGTAGTCAAACCAGAACCATAAATATGTACAACCAGCAATTAAGCACGTGATGCGAGTGCGACCTCCAACGTAGCAGCAATAAACAATGTCTCTAGTTAGCATTCGCCTTCAATAGACAGTATATATGAGACTGATGACTGTCTGGAGGATAACAGGGAAGATTATTAGAACTGCCATTACTCTTATATATGCACACTAAATAATGGCGAGTTCTTACAAAATTTTTATGTTTAGGTCGTTGTTGTGTTTTGCGTTTTCCTGCAAAGGTTAAACTGCCTGTTCCATTATTATGTGTATGTGCAATTTTGCCTGGAAAAGCCGTCTCCGAAATGACCTATACTGTGTCCGGTGGGACGTTAAACCCTACTCACTCACTCACTCACTCTAGTTAGCATTCGTTTTCAGCAAGCAGACTCTGAATCCTTCAGCAGCCGACATAGACTGCAGTCTACAACTCATGCTTGTGCAAGTTAGCATAAACACCGAAACTGACTGAACCTCCTCACCCAGCAACAGGAAATTTTATCACGGTAAACTAGAGTCTTTGCGACAGCCTACAGCGAAAATTTCGTGATCCCAGCTTGCACCGTTTTGACACTATACAGCAATGTGACGAACGGACGAACAGACGCCCCTGTCGTGCATAAAACAGTAATATCATATGTTCTGTTGACGTTTCCAATTATTCGATGGGTGTTATATCTACTGAAAGTAATTGCCCTGTGGCGCCGGATACCCAAACCAGCTTCTGTTTAATGCACGGCTGTATCAAGTACCCAGCGCAATATCCTGTAGATGCTCAGCGGTCAGATCCCATCCATAGCAGCCAGCAGAAAACAATGACAGACTTATGCGGGACTCCATAATGGACGTATAATGCCAGTGATGAAAGGACCACCCCAGAACAGCATACAAAAATACCCACCTACCGCAGACTCAGCCATTACAGGCATCATACAGACTTCTTGCTATAGACCAGTCTAAAAAAATAAAAGGTAAAGCCCAACACTTGCTATAGCGCTATAGCACAGAAGCGCTTTACAATCTCGGAAATGGCAGCTGATTGGCATGAGCTAATCATACCGCTTTACCGCACCGCAACGCAGACCTTACAAAAGCACAGTTAGCACAGAGAACATAATTTAATTAATCAAATCATGACCTACTTCATCTTTCTATCTCTCACCGCAGTGTCGGCGGTGTTATAACCGTCCATAATCTGTAGCGCCAATCAAGCGTGACGATTTGAACGCGTCTCAAGTCTGTTTATAACACGCACGTTCCAGGCAGAACACGCCGTCGATCGATCGATCGATCACAGTTAGTACCTGCATGGGTGGCAATATTTGAACGCGTGAACCATCTTGGTAGGTTTGTATACAACCAAGTTGAACCAACATCTCAGATCAACTTGATAAACTCAGCCTTCCATCCCCGGGCGAGTATAGCCGTCTACCTGCAGGCAGACATGGCACGTTCACCTGCGTCGGGAGGCAGACTGGCGGGTAACACTGTGTAGTGGCCTAGACAAGGGGGCAGGGAGCTCAGACCCCCAATCCTCCAAACAAAACATTAGCATACGTCTAAATTGTACTAAATTTGCCAATTTGGTCAGTTTATTCTCGGGAAAAGATTTAAAACTGTTGTCACCGGATCTCATCTTTTAAAGCTAAAATGCACCAAATTCGATTACGGCTGCGGCTCTGCCCCAGACCTCTTTGGGGACGGGGGAGCTCACAACGCTCCCCAGACATCTAGCTGGATTTTAGGGGGTTTAACTTCTAAAACAAGGGAGAAAAAAGAAATGGGGGAGGATAAGCGAAAAAGAGAGAGAAGTAACAAGAAGAAAGAAAAGAAAGGAGGGACGAAAAAGAAAAGGGAAGGGGAGGGAAAAGAAGACGAGGCCCATCCCAATTGAAATTTCTGGCTACGTCATTGTGTGTGATCCCATATCCCATATATGGCAGGTAGCTGCAAGATAGGTTCCCACTCTTTGACACGCAACAAATCTAAAGCTTGATATCAAGATCTTGTACAGCTCGTTAATGTAAGATGTACAAGTTGCTGTCTATGACAAATCGAAGTTGTGGAACTTGTGCTTATGTCAAACTGTCACTGTCAAAAAGCAGGCAGAAGCCCTAACTGTAGGCCTATAAAGCAGAAATGTTCCGAGAGTGACGTCGCCTGAAGACCAGTGCAGATGACATGAGAGGAGATAGCAGTGACTGAGACAGCACAGCAACAGCTCCTGCAGCTAAATGATAGATTGCTTTTTAATTCAGCCATCAGTCAGTCACTGGCAGTTCGAACCATCACTCCGTTTGGCCATTTGCACGTTAACACGAACTGCACTGCTCCTAGTTCCATTACACTGGTTGCAAGTATCTAGGAGGTCTATATGATTTTCGCATTCCTTTTGTCATATTTCTACACAATACGTACAGAGACTAACTGCCTTTACAACATCACAATATCGTCTTTAAAGATGATGTTGCATACATGTCACTTTATCAAAATGTGTACCAGTAGTTACATTTAATTTGCAAAAGCACAAGAAAAACAATAATACAGTGGAGCGCGTAAGCACCACACAATACTGTGCACCAAACAGTACACTAATGTGTGCAGAAAAGCAACTGACAGACTATCCCTCATCACAAACCAATACAAGACAATAATCAACTAACACGCTTATTTAGCTATTCAGATTTTAAGACATAGTGTTAATGGTTTTCAGCAGTACAGTGAAAAAAACGTTTTTTTAATTCCAGCAATCAACCGATTGCGTATTAGCCGACTGAAGCCAGTAGATTATTGCACCTGCGTGAACTGCGCAAGGGCTTTACCGCCTACAGCTGAACGGATCGACGGACGGTCAACAACAGCATACAATGAAATATGCAACAGACTATGCACTCTAGCAGGCCTCTCTGCTACCACTCCACTGGTCCACCACGTCTGCACTCAGCCCGATCAAATATTAAACTCTCTAACAATTATTATGGCCGTTTGGTGGACACTTCAGCTGTTATGAGCGTAATTGCTACTGGCAGCACAAGCAGTGCACATGACTGGAATGACTGAATGAAACAGAGCTAGACAGAAGAAATGCATGAGTATACTATAACATATACTCCTCTCTCTAATCCAGTGTTTTCTATCCTCCAAATCTAAAATCGAAATCAAGTGCAACTTCCTCCCACTTTTTGGCTCATTGGCCCACATTTGCACTCAAGTACCCCGTCCCCCTTTTGGGCTCCTTTCCCTTTCTAGGGGAGAAGTTTTGTTAAGGGTGCAGATTGCCCAGTGAAAACTAAGAAAAAGTTTTGATCTACACCCTTAACAAAACTTACCCCCTATTTTTCACTGGGCGCAAGCTGCGCCCACCAGGCATAAAGATAGAAGCCACTGCTCTAGTCCTATCAGCTGCGTCGTGCTAATATTTCATTCAATACCGTGACACTACTGATTATATCACAGAAGAAACATCTTTAGAACTGACCAAAACCGCCGGACATATCCCAGTGTTAGAGGGTCTTGACCTCTGCATATATTTACAGTACATCTCCATTCCCCATGCGTATTTTCCCTATTTTTCCGTTCACATGTTCAGGAATCAACGTGGCATACAGACGGACTAGGTACCCTACCGTGACTAGACTGTAAATCACGACCACTAAAAACGCTCCATGGCTGGAACTTAGCATGCAAACAGAGCACCAGCTGCAATTTCCCACGTGCATCCAGACTCTGGGAACGAACATGTGCTTGTCCGTTAACGAGCGCTCGTCCTATCATTAATCAGTGACCTATGGATCACACACCAAAACGTGTTTGACCAGGACCACACAGGCTGATACCAGTGGGACCTCACACGGCGGTCAGAAACACGCACGGCATGGAGCTGTGGCAATCCTGCAGAACTTCGGTCCACAAGCACTCCAGTTCTTCTTCTATCAGGAGCCTATCGGTGAGTCGCGGCAGTGCTGCCCTGCTCTGCGTGCGTCGCTGTGCGGTCGCCAAGCCCAGATTGAGCGGAAGAAGGTCCAGCCTCCACAGTTCTAGACCACCATTGTCTGGGACGGCCAGGTCTTGTCTCCAATCTGCAGGAGTGTGGAAAGTGCAGAGCTCCATAGTGGTCCTGACTTGGATCTACATGTAGGATGATCTACAAGAATGTCCTGGAAATCGACTGGGCTGGGTGGAAGAATACATTCAGAGTTCAAAAGTTTCAAAAAGACTAGTCCACCCAAATCACACATTTTTATCGAATAAACGTCAATGTGGCCAGCTTCCACAACGATAACGTTCATTCATTCCATCTAGGCGTATGGGAACTCATTTCTTTGACTGTGAAAAATGATAACCTAAATCGAACTGGTTCAACTAGAGATTGCAATCCTGGGATCCCGAATCCCGGCTGTTTTCACAATTCCCGAATCCTGGGATTGGTGGCGTCCCAATCGAAAGATTTTGGGATTACAAAAATTCGTTAAAATTGTACTTTTTTCGCATATCAAATGATAGAAATAAGAATTTTAGCAGTCAGATGAATAAAATATTGTATGAGTGCCAGAGTACTACTTCATGCTGCGTACCGTAATTTGTATTTTGACAGTCATCGTCATTCCATACAGTTCGGACATACCTTTTGTAGGGGCCTACACAACATCCTATGCATAAAACAAGTGCGAAACAGCACAGCACTGAATTAAACACCGAATTAAACCTAAATTTCAATCTGTCAGCAGCAACTCATCTGTCGGTTGATCACCTCTTGCGGAATACAGTCCAGAATATCACATTCCAGACACCTCACACGGCACCTGCCAATAACAGTGAGTGGATGGATGCGCTGCCTCGATCAGCAGCAATGGTAGATATTTTACATGCAGGCAATTTAGGCACCTCACGTCCGCACTCGGCAGGCAGAACTCAATAAATCAAACATTGACCAATAGATACTATTCAGTTGCTGCAACCTCCATTCTCCATTCGTCATTTATCTATTTACCAATGCCCCACCAACCAGTACTAATTAGTATTTTTGGGCCGATGTAAGCTTAAAGGTCCACCCTTTGTCGTGGTTGTCGTCTGTCTGTCCGTTGGGCTGTCATGGATGTACTGTGACTAAACGGTGCGAGATAAGGCTTAGGTTACTATTAATCACTAATAGAAAGTGGCATACACCATTTCAGATGAAATGAAAACCATCGACCTTGGATGACCTTCAAGGTCAGTGACAACCAGTACGGTTGGCCCCACCCTAGCGACGACTGGGCTTCTTGTTCAGACTGGCAACTTGGTGGAACTGAAAACTGATAAGCTTTGTAATCTCCAGAAAGAAGAAAGAAAAATGAAAGCAAATGCATATAGAACAGGACTTTCCGACACTCCAGTTTGTGAATGTGGCAATGACAGAGAATCTGCAGAACACTATTTGTTACACTGTACCAGATATCATAAAGATAGAGTGAATTAAGAGATGCTATTAATGTTATATTAGAATCGATGAAGGGAGAAAAACATTTGACAGAGAGATTGTTATTGGCACCTTATAATCAGTCAGAAAATGTTGTCACAGTTCAGTTGTTTTGATGGTGGAATTTACAACTGAAGATTTTTACTTCGATGTGTGAACAGAGTTTATACTGTGAGATCAACCAAAAAGTTAATCGACACATTTCGGTCATATCAGATACAAGAAGAAGTTTGTAATCTCACATCAATGATAAACTAGATCAATGTGTGCTCTATACTAGCTGACTGGCTTAAGACTTAGGTCTGTCATAACGCCGTAACAAGCATCTAAACAAAACCAAACAAAAATACACTAAATGCTTCAAAAACGAGACCATTGTTCACACAGTCACCTCAAGTTAGGCTGGGTCACCAAGAATAAACTTTTGTGAACTGCTGCCACTCAAAAAGAGTCCTAAAGACAGGGATAAAAAGATAACTAAATGAGACATTAAAAATGATTCAGTAAGTCTTGAAAGTCATGGGATGCAAGTCTAAAAATTTTTTTTAATGTTCAGGCTAAAAATGAGTACAAAATGAATACTGATTACTCCAGAGATGTCCGTCTGGCTTTCAACTGAAACAACTGGTAAAATACTGGCACAATACACATCCTGCTGCTCAACTACAGTAATTCATCTTGGGATATTTTGACATTATACATCATCAAAAGTCAAAACCAATGTATACACAGCTCTATCATCACAACTTATCAACCCTGCCATCCTCATTTGCGGCACGTATGCAGACAAAGCCTGGAGGCTAGATTTCTGGCAGATGTTTAGAGACCCACAAACTCAACTCCACTGAGAAACTCTCAACACCAGTTTGCAAACAGGTCTACAGACTAGGTACAGGGTTAACACTAAAAAAATCTAAGTGATACGAAACAACTACACCCACAATGGTCTGCGATTTAGCGATCCGCAAAATACCCATGGAAGAAAGAAAATACCCATGGTCCACAGCCATAGTCCAAGTGCTAAATTTTGGTCCGAATAATACCCATGGATCGGTCCACGGTCCATCGGTCTGCAGATTACCCGTGACCGTTTCTAGACCAGTGCAGAGTGCAGACTGCATTATAATACAATTCTGATTAGTTCGACCTACACTGTATTTATGCCAAAATACTGATCACTAGAAAATACGACCTCTACACAAATAATTCACCACAACAAACTGTCAGAGGTACAGGCAATGACAATTCCATGCTGGATCGCCTATCTTGTTGTCAGGCATGCATGTTACCTCATTACACAATTTTGCTAAAAAATAATCAGCTAAATTAAACACGTAGTACACCCTAATATGTGTGCTGATTCTACTGGACAAGACAGTCAAGACGTGCTACTGCTACAATCAAATGACTGACGTAAAGCCGGTACTGAAGTCAGTGACGACTTACCCCATGAACCAATCCATTGTATCCTTGAAATATTCTGGTAATTTCTCCAGGATTCGCCAGTACAGTTCAGCAGAAAGGTGCGGAGATCACAGCCAAGACTGACAGTAAATTACAGTCCGAAAACGGTTCAATTATCGCCCACGCAACCGTAACGACGTAAACATCGCACTTACGAACGACAACTTCTGAAAAACATCTGCCAGCAGCTGAACAAACATCAATACGTTGGCTGGTTCTCGACACTCCACTCCGCTATCACCTATCGGTAACCTGACACATTTTCGGAGACTGAGGTACAGCTCAAATAGGTCAAGTCATGTTGGTACGGTTAATCACCGGGATTGCCCTAATTCTAAAGAATGGCACATTACGAAATTCAAGAAATAAATGAAATATTACAACAAAGTGATTAATGTCAGTTTACTTAGAAAGCAAAGTTCTATTATAACCATAAACGCTATTTGCCAACAACAACATTATGAGAACTGCAAATACTGCTTTCGCCATCTAGCGAATGGACATTAAAAAATCGCCAGCCATTAACGACAAATGTTTAATAAGAACAAAAAGAATTTTATCTTTACTAATTCTAGATTTAACATGTAACATTAATTTGAACATTCTGTTAATTTACAATTAATACTATCTGCAGTATCAGTCTGTGTGCATTTCCGTGATATATTAAGCCGTTCATTGCAGCGATTAAGCATGTGCCTAGGTAGCGCAGTAGGCAGCGCGTCAGTCTCATAATCCAACTGAAAGAGTGATCTGAAGGTCGTGAGTTCGATCCTCACCCTGGGCACTGCATTTTTGGTCTGGATCTGCATCTGGATAGTTAGTCGGCAGGGACCCAGAACTGGGGCATCACACCGAATACGTGAAGACTATGGAGTACCGTGTAAAAATGATCCTAGTAAATGCTTTCTTTTTTACGCGCGAAAGCAGCTACTGCTTTCAGTGCGTCTTAGCCATCGCAATTCTGTCTGTCCGTCTGTCCATCTGTCTGTCTGTCACACGGATGGATCAGTCAAAAACTGCAAGCTAGAATCACCAAATCTTCACCATCGGCTGCCTGAAAAACTTTAGTTTCAGGAACTGTTAAGCTTTTCCATAAATTTGAAAAGGGTCACCCCGAACGAGGGCGCTAAATTAAAGGGGGTGGACAAAAATTGCGATTTTTGGCCAATACGTCGATGTATCTCAGTAACGGTGCGAGATAGGGCCTAGATTACTATTAATCACTAATAGGAAGTCGTACAGTGGCTCTCGATTGGCGCCGAATTCAATGACTTTGAATGACCTTGAACGCCAAAATAGGGGGTTTGACAGATTTTTTGTCAATTTCGGGCTGCGACACAAGTCTATATCATTCACAAGGTGGCGCCACGGAACTATCGTTATGCGATCCAGATAGAGAATTTGGTATTTGTAGGCTATATTAACTTAGCGTGAACACCCCAATTTTCAGATAAACTACTGAACCGAAACTGCTATAGGCTTTCGCGCGTCTCGTGAGCATTAGCTTAAATTTCTTGTATAACACAATATTCCGGCAAAAAACCATGCAACTACTTTTTTGCGCTAGTAGTTGAACCATATAGCCTATACGTAGAGATCTAGACTGAACGTAAAACCGCAAGGCCTATGTCGACGACGACGCTGCGTACATTTTCATTAGCCCTTAGTCGGTAACCAGCTTACACTGCAAGATCACGGATACGGATTAGGCCTACGGATTACAATTTGAGGTGTTCTACGCAGAATTGTCGCATTAACTGTGCCGTGCGTAATCCAGGCAATTTGCATTAAGCCTATTTGCCGAGTTTAAGGGAGGGGGGTGCCGTGCGCGCCTCCTCTAAATACGCCCCTGACTTGGGGAAGCAGTGTAGGTTGAGTGCGTTTTGGAAAGGTGCCAAAATTTGACCCAATGATTTACTGAAATGACGTCACTCAGGGACGTCGAGAGCCACAGCGGGGCCCGGGAAAACATTTTCGCGGGGCCCATCGGGGGAGAAAATTTTTTAATCTTTTTAAATGGCGCATTCTGGTGTACTTTATATTTTGAGCGACGGCGGGGCAAACGTCGCGGGGCCCAGAGTAATTTACCACCTCCTACCCTACTCTTCTCGACGGGCCTGACGCCACGAGTCTATTTTCAGTAATTTCGACGAAATCCACTGCTGAAATATTTACGTCATAGCCTAAAATCGCGAAAAAATCACTAAAACGAAGTTTCCGGATTTCAAGGTCGTTCATAGGTACCACCGGATAGCTCGTCTGTTGGCAGTAGATATAAGCAGCAACCAGTCTCAGACCGTTTTTACGTTAAATTAGCGGATAGCCAAATTTGAGGCCCCGATCCTCAAACTAAGGGGGTCTAAACTTGAACTGCAAAAATCTATGTGTGCTAAAAATTTCATACGCAGATTGTCTTCGTCTAACTCTAGCTAGCCCTATTTCGGCGCAATTGACTCTGGAAGTGTGCGCCGCAGCCTAACATCACAAAATGCACTAAAATCTCCCATTTTGGGGCTAAAGGTCGATCACGGTCGCTGATTCTGGTGTCATTCTATGAAAGGGGCTTATGGGACTTCCTATACGCCTACATTGGCCGTATCTCGCACCGTTTCTGAGATGTGGCGACGTATTTTGGCTCAAAATCACAAAATTTTCGTATACCCATTTCATTTAGCGCCCGCGATGGGAGTGGCCCCTTTCGAATTTCTGGAAGATCTTTACGGATCCTGAAACTACCGTTTTTGTGGCAGCTGAAGGTAAGGATCGATTTGGTCGTCCTAGCTTGCGCCGTTTTGATATAATCGCAGAGAGTATAAAGCAGCATTCACACTACGCGCGGCGCGCGGAGTGCGCACGTATCCGTCCAGCAGCGTGTAGTGCGCGCGGTATACGCGTACGCTGTCCGCTCAAATTGAACTCGACTCGATTCGGGCGGATCCGCCAAGCTGAGCGGACTGCGGACAGCCCGTATCCGTACTTAAACCTGCGTATCGGCCGCGTGTCCGAGGCGAATACGCGGCAGATAGGCCTACGCAGTGCTGTTCGGATACGTCGCGGATCCGCTTTGTGTCCGCCCCTGCGTAGCGTTTTCATACGCGCGGAGTGTGAATGCCACTTAACAGACAGACAAACAGACAGACAGACAGACATGCGCGGCGCGCACACACAGAGACGGACGGCCGCATATGCGATAGCTGAGAGACGCTCGGCATAGCTGTTGTGCAGTGTGCGTTAAAAACTGCTCCACCCACAACGAAGACGTAATAAACGTGCCAATCACGCATCAGCTCGCTTTCTCACTGGTCGTGACGCTGCGACAGTGCTATAGCTGGGCCTATATTGATGCTTCTGCGGCTGACGGATGGTTTAAATGTCGCTCCGAATGACCAGTGACCACGTGCCAGACAGATAACCACCACAGTGCACCGCTTAAATGCGACTTCACAATTAGACCTAACACAGAACTATAGGCTATATCAGAGGCTATATTACCGTCATATAGGTTAAACAAAATAGCTTGTTTGTCATTTTCGCCAATTAACTCGAAAACAATTAACGGAAATGCAGCACGTCAGCAACTCAACCGAAGCAGACCAGAATCAAGAACTCAGATCACACAGGGCAAAAATCTGGAACCCGTTTTTCGACACGTTAGACAGAACGAACTCTGGGCGCAGCATGCACGATCGTGACGACCCGCTTCATGCGAACGAAGATCGACGTCATCCTTGCGGACTTGTGGCGACGACGTCGAGTAACTGGCCCGAGGCGTCATGGTCGACAACGAAGTCTGAGATGTTGGAACATGGGACTACGACAGCGGCAACGGTGACGCCGCCACCACGACAATTCCGCTGCGGGGTCTGTGAGAAACAGTTCAAGAGATCGTCGACGTTGACCACCCATTTGCTCATCCACGGCGACATCCGCCCGTTCGCCTGCCCGTTCTGCCGCAAACGATTTCACCAGAAATCCGACATGAAGAAGCACACCTACGTCCATACCGGTAAATATACGCTCCGTGGAAAAAAAACTCGTTCTTATATATTTTTGTATACACTAATGTCCATGACTTCTGCATCTGACATAGGCCTGTATAGTTGTTGAAGTATGCTTTGACGTTTTTATTATGCAAACTACACACTTAGAAGGAACTGGCAAATTTCAAATTATTATTATCATACACGTCAAATAAGATAGTCGTTAAATTTTGTAAAGCGGCTTGATAAACGAGTTATTTGAAATTTTCAGACTTGTGATATCGGTTTGAACGGACGCGCTTATGCTACAAGGTTGTATCTGTTGTCTGTCTGTCTGTAACGCATGTATTGTGCCTAAATGGTACGTCGTAGGAGGTCCACGATGCTACTATTTGATAGGGCGATCGATGACGAGTTCCTATAGGCTGTCAGTATAGTAACCATGTCTCGAGATACCGGTGTGCTGACTGCAGCCGCGGTTTAGCCGCAATTTTCAACGCAAAGTTGCTGCCTGCATCTGACATCCACGTGCGTCTTTTTATCGTATTCTAGCGCTGATTGTAGCGTTCGATAGTAGCGCCAACATGGCGTGCATGAAACGAAGGTCACCTCTGGAAAATTGCCTTCTCTCCGCGACGCTGGCCTTCGGACATAGGCGGCACGGTCGGCTCACCATAGCGACAGCTGGGCTTTTCGTTTTTCAGAGATGAGCGTTCTGCGTGCAGGTGAAAAGCCGTACGTGTGTCGTCTGTGCAATCGGGCGTTCAGCCAATCGTCGAACCTCATCACTCACAGTCGCAAGCACCCCGGCTACGTGCCGTTCCCGTGTCACCTCTGTAGTGCCGCTGCCGGTGACGCCACGACGACAACGAGGTCCTCCTTCGGCTTCCAGACACAGACGGACCTTCGACGTCACGTGGAGACAGTCCACGGGCTGAGATCAGGTCCCGTTGCGTCCTCACGAACACGAACAGTCCACGTGTGACGTAACGTAGCGTCGTCACCGCGTTCTGTTCGCGCGTGTCTCATATTTCATTTTCTTCTTTTTCTTCTCCACGATGTTGAGCGTCTTGCTTTAGCTCTGATCAGTCATTTCGACGGGCCTAAATGCCGCTTTTTAGTGGTATATAGGCTTGATGTTTTGCGTCCAGTGTTTGTTGCAATGTAAAGTAGGCTAAACGCAATGCACGTAGCCTACCGTAGGCTACATAGTCGCACAATGATTGATCCGAGCTAGATTCTACACTGTGTTCTAAAAAACGGTCCACTTTGTCATTTTCCATATCTTCGCCAAAAACATTTTTACTAATTTTCATACAAAAATTAAATTATGTTTAGTGTTACATACATTTCTGATATTGCCGTAAATACTAATTTTCAATGCACTGCGATATACCCGTGATGTAATGTGCCATTTAGCAGTGGAGACAAAGCTCTGATAGGAAACTTGTACTGGTTCAAAAAATACAGTTTTTGGAGAATACTGGCAAAATTTTTGAAGATGAACTGCAACGGCAAAACGAGTGCGAATGTTATTAAGAGAGATTTGGGAAATATGCAGCACCGACCAAAGGCATGAAACCAGCAGACTGAAGCATACGCGTATAGGCCTACTAAAGAGAACATAATCACTATGGATGAAATGGTATGCTTGCTAAACCACAAAGGCCAAAAACAAACATATCGTTCAATACGCCAGATATCCAAAAAACAGATCTAACAAAGTCTAGCATCGCACAGATCATTCACTGCATTTTTGGATTTTGTTTATCAACACGTTTGCTGTCTATGATTGCTAGTTTTGTTTTGCATTTATATTTCACAAGGTAGTGAAGCAACATAGTTAACGCGTGGTGGGATATTTAATAATCACTTTATTGCTAATTGTCCACAGAATGTACGAGTGAAAAAAAAATTGAAAATCGGTTAATATTTGGCGAAGATATAGACCATCACAAAGTGGGACGTTTTTGGTACACACTGTAGAGTTGAGTCAAAGCCGAAGACAGGCCTATTCGAGTGAGTCCAAAAAATTTGCACTCTCTAGGCCTATCTAGCTCATTATCGATGTTATTGGTAGGCTATTCATAATTTTCGTGTAGGCTGCACTAAGACATTCCTTGAGAAAATAACGTATTCGAATAGACTACAAGTAGGCCTACATTGATTTGCGTTGTTTCTGGTTATTTGTTCTGCCAAGGTTCCGGTTTTGTTTAGCGGCGTAAGCTTACGCTTTTATATAGGCCTAAATAGGCTATATGCGGAGTTTTCGCGCGGTTTCATCCTAAATTTTCTCAAGCGTAGGCCTATAGCCTTCTCTGAAAAAAGTCGGCCAAAGGATTCGATCACCGGGAGTTTTTCTAAACGAATTTTTTTACTGAAATTTATACCATTAATTTTTCATCGAAAAATGCGCCAAAATGCGTTTGCTTTTACAGCTCTTTCGCAAACCGTCTATATGCTGGATAATTGGAGGAGCATTAGCGAGCAAAACAAAAAATTGAGCTAATGCTCACGAGACGCGCGAAAGCTTATAACAGATCCTGTTCGCAAATTGCCGTAGTCTCTCCAGCCATTTCGTCGAAATTCACTCTTGAAGTGCGCGGTGCAGCCGAAAATTGCAAAAACCCAATGAAACCTTTTACTTTTGGAGTTCAGGGTCTTTCAAAGTCATAGACGTTGATACGACTAAGAAGCTCGTCAATAAGGGCTTGTTGTGATAGGCAGCACGTGCCTATTTGCAACCGTTTTCACGGTAGACTTGCCAACAACGGTAAAATAACGACTTTTATGAAGTACCTCTCTTTGATGTTCTATGCGCAGGTTGAGGGAAAACGAGACCTGGACCGTTGAAATCTACGTTGAATGCTGAAAATTTCATACGCAGCTTGTCTTGGTCTATCTGTAGTGAATTCGGCAAAATTCGCTCTTGAGATGTGTCTCACAGCCCGAAATCGCCAAAACTCCATAAAACTCCTATTTTGGCGTTCAAGGTCATGTAAGGTCATTGAATTCGGTGCCAATCGAGAGCCAGTGTACAACTTCTTATCCACCCGTGTGTAGGACAGACAGACAGACGGACGACGGACAGAATTGCGATGGCTAAGTCGCGCTAAAGCAGTAGCTGCTTTCGCGCACAAAAAAAGACAAAATTAAGAAATGCAAGGAGAGATCAACGCATCCCTCCGCACTTTATTATTTTTTTATATTTCAGCGTGATGAAATCTGGAATGACAGCCGGACTCGGAGTTTGAAGGACTGCAAATCCTCGCGGCACTTTTGGCGAGTTGAGTGTGAAGCTGTCACAGTTAAAGCTATGTTAGTGTTAAGTGGCCGCTGTCTGTACAACGGCAGAAGATTCAAGACAGGCCCTCAGAGTATCATCGCGGGGTCACGTATTATTGTCGGACTGCTTCCTGCTGCGTCCAGATTACGGATTAACTGTTGCACTGACGTGGCGCCGGCGCGCTAAATCTTGTGCGTCGCATTCAACGGCTTGTCCGCCGCGCCTCGTTAACTTCTCGAGTCGACGACGATTTGAGGTCAGCAGCGAGCGACAGAACAACTGGACGGCGAAGCAATCACGCCCCACGGAGTGCGACCGAATGATATCTGTGACACAATGAAGGCAGATCCGCGCCAGCACCGTATAAATCTGCATTTGTATTGTCAATGTCGTGCGACCAAGAAGGCCACGAAGGCATGGAAGGCATCGTCTGAGCTGTAGCCGGCATAGCGCGGTCACGCCGACTGCTGAACGGGTTCATGACGCCGCAACTGACACGCACGGCGAATAAAATCTGCCACCTAGAAAGGAACGTCGCAACGATTGCTGCCAAGTAGGTTAGGCCTATAGGCTACACGCTTAAATTTCACAACACAGCAGTAAGAATTTTACATCTTCAACACTTCTTGCAATATTTATGCGACTTCGACGTCCTGAAATGCCAGATGCGCAAACGGACATTTAATTGAAACTACAACCAATCTTTGGACCTAGGCCTACAATCAATCAATCAATCAATCAATCAAAAAAATAACCACTTACAAAAGTGACCAGTGGTGTACAACACACCTAAAAACTAAAATAAAACCTAAGGATAATGT
>Ga0209367_1001772_pt1 | contig 27408 bp, 27 predicted proteins | sample WorMetLIZISLAND2_FD_187412 | JGI IMG/M metagenome (GOLD analysis project Ga0209367, IMG submission 187412) | Marine gutless worms symbiont microbial communities from Max Planck institute for Marine Microbiology, Germany - Olavius geniculatus... ...
GATTTAAGAGTATTGTCTATAAACTGTGTAAATTATAGTATATTTTTCTATACTGTCATATGTGATACTGAGGCCTACTGTGCAGTGATATTTGATTTAGGCTATCTGTAGCTTTTGAATTCAGCTGTCAAGGAAAAAAATAAACTGATAAAGACGCCTTTGTTAGCCATGCTGTTGATTAAACTACTTTTTGTGTGGTTTGCACCGTACATATGAAACGACCCAATATAATGGTATATTTGCATAACAACCCGTCATATTGGCTCCTTATATAGCAACATAACCATCACCGTCATACTGCTTCTGTATATAGAAAACCAATAATGACGCTACCGTCATTACTGGGTCTCTATATACACGCATATACACATATATAACAACCACCATCATATTGGGTCGTCTTAAATATTCTTTGGAAGTCGAAGACCCAATTTCGTATGGTTCAGAATGCAAGTGTGGTACTGCGAGCGAATGTAATGTGGGTACTGCGAGCGAAAAGAACCAATATGCATACGACATTGTCTCGGAGGTCCGAAAGGACCCAATATTGAATGTGTATAAAGCGAGAACCAATATGCATAAAAATTATGACTTCAAGTATATATATAGTAGATTTTGTACAACATTACTAATGTATATTGTTTATTATCATAATCATCATAGTCATTATCTAATAAAAAAAGTACAAGTTATTGCAAAAAAATAGAGAAAAAGTTGACCCGGGTGAGGATCGAACTCACAACCTCCGCATCACTTAACTTTTTATAAGTACGGCGCGCTAACCAATTGCGCCACCGGGGCGCCTGAAAATGTTCGATGTACATAGTCTATTTAACAGACGTATTAGCATAATTATTAATTGCGATAAACTATACAATTTTAATAACAAGGGAACGATAATACGCACGAATATGCAAACTAGGAACGAATGCGGCAATAGGAATATGCAAACTACATACATACAGACATACATACACTCATGTATTTTACTGTACGATCTAAAGCTAGCAAACAGTTGTACGAGTATATACACTGTACAAGGAAAAAATGGCGCAACTATGAAGGAATGCCTAGCAAATGCAAATGTTCAATATCGCTTTCGTTCAGATGACGTGTGACAGCAGGATTCGTTACCATGTCGCACATGTCAAAGTAGGGACGACGAGGCTCTATGCAGTACGGATCGCAATGATAGAACATGTCGCGTTGCGTCGTGAAAATACGCTTGCTCTCCTTTAAGCGTCCGTAGACGTACAACTTCTGGTGGGCGATGACAAACTTAGGTCTGGCAGCAGTAGTAACGTCCTTGAACGCAGCCCAGCATCCGCAACACTTTTTCATTCTGCCGTCGTATCGTTGTAAAGCGAAAGGAATGGCGTTTTGGTGTATTTTCCAATAAATTTTAGGGTCGTCGTGCCGACTTTCGCGATCGTTCATACTTGTCGATTCAATGCGGTAAGCGATGCGAACTGTAAGGCGACGTCCGAGCAAGTGACGAGTGTAGAGGGAATGTCCGAATTATTATAGCCGAAACGTCAATGCCGGCGTGATGCTGACGCATCAGTAATCAGCTTATTGCATGAAGGGATTGCATTCTTTGCAGTCCAGTGCCCCGAGCTGATTCTGGTGATCGTCTTCAAAGTAGCAGGGAATAGCACCGGCCAGCGCCGGATAGGCATTGTTGATGAGCTCCACCACCTTCTTCATCTGCTCCCACTCCGTGAGGCGCAAAGCGATACTATTTCGCGTTGGCTTGACTTTGGTCTTGCCGTAGGGCATGTAGAACTGGCGAAAATCGACGCATTTAAAGCCCATGGTGACCGACACGTAACATTTACCGCCGATGTGTTGGCGGTAGTTGACGGGTGGATCGTCGGTGTTAGCGTTCTTGTGTACTGCACTGCGATAACTTGGGCATCGATCTCGTCAAACCGAGACGAAACTGAATCTATCTGCAACGTCAGCAGTAACACAAAAAAAATTATTAGCGGGCCTGTAATAAAATTTATTTACGAAAAGACGTATGCAACAAAAACGATAGAAAACAATGGTAATATTCTAACCGTTTAAGTGTAAACTCGATAAATTTGTCTATGGGGTCTTTCTGTTTAATGGTCACTGTTGGCTGACCTTTCTTTTTCATCGTTACGGTTCTGTCGTCGCTTAACTGATACGGCTTCATGTTGTTCGTCAATGGTTGTCCGTAGATTTATTGCGCATAGGCGAAAAAGGCCTGATTTATATAAGTCGTAGCTGGCTAAGCCGTAGGTTTGGGGCGCGTGCAGTCTAGAAATGCAGGCTAACAGGCTAGGAGGCTAAAGACAAAGGTAAAGGCGTAGCCGAGTGCAAGCTAGGGTTAGCCTAGGAGGTAGGTTTAAAATAGAAACAAAGACCTGCTACCCTAAAACAATGGTATGCCAGGGCAAAAGGGCTAGCTATGGCTAAGGTAGGCTGGGCCGTGGGTTGAAACAAAGCCCCTGGAAGCGTCTAAGCTCCTCCCTTAGCAACGGTTGCTAAGCAGTGGGATGAGGTTGTCCGTTTTTTGCCAGTCCCAGTTTTGTAAGTGGTTTTTAAAAGCTGTTTAATACGTCTTTTTTAAACCAAAGGTGTTTGAAAAAAGCACTAAAATTTTTAACAAGTAAAACTGAACAGCTGTTTAGTAAAATAAATTTAAACTAAAAGAGAGTCAGTCTGCGCTGAAAAAATTTACAACGCAGTATACGATAAAAAAGACCTAAAGGATATAATCCAAAATTATTTATTAAGGAAAGTAAAAAGTTGATTATAAACCTATTAAAAAGTAACCGTGAGACAAAGGTTAAAATGATTTTTTATTATAATATGAAAAAAATAAATCTTAAAACAAAAGAAGTGCATGCAATATTAAAACCTAAGATGTTTTATTCTAAACGTATATTAAAATTAAAAGATAATGACTTAAACAAATTATACACAAAGATGAGGGATTGGATAATAGAAAATATGACAAAACATTAAAGGGATGGGAGCGATTGGAGATTTTAATCGATTACTGACCTACAGGTACATTTAGTGATATATAAACTTAGTATTTTTTATTGCCGGTTTAAAAAGTAGGTGACTCGCAATTGACTACATCTAAGTTTGTTGTGACAATATATTCACTGAGTGACAATCCTCGGCGATTAAAATTTGCACTACCCGAAAGCGGGTTGTGTAAATTAGTTGAGTTATTACTACAACTATGAACATACTACAGGCTTTTGTGCTTAGACCGATATACGTTTAAGGTTCCTAAATAGTAACAACCGCCATATTTAACCTAACAATTTGTCTGATCAGCAAAGCGCTAGCTGATTGACAATGTTGCAAATTTAATTGTATAAACTGAATTGCATTGCTTACTAATTGATTGCGGCGGTGGGTCAGTCGGCCTGTTTGTTGAGTCGACTGCACCATCAGCCTGTTGTGTAACCACGGATGGCCGTACAGCACATTATACATCTGCTGACAGTAAGGTTTATTAAACAAACCCGAATGAGAACTGCCAGCAGACATTAGCAGAATGCTGTTTTCACTCCTGGCTGGTGGCATAGAAGTCAGTTGCTGTTAGTGCAGCAACTGACTCCGGATCGATACTAAACACTAACAGCTGGCTGCTAGCAGTTTGCTGCTTGTGCTTCAGAACTTAGCGATCTGTGTGCAGATTTTTGGTTTTCTCAAAAAAACCGGGAAACACCAAGTGGGTTCACTTTCCAGTTATAAAAACCTTTGCACGGGTGAGCCTTGGAACCTCGTCTGGAGTAGCCAGACGCTGACGCAATAGTCTATTACCCTTTCCCACTTCCAGATTGTCCAGAATTGTTTTAAGTTACTCAAAGGACTTTCTGTTAGCACAGGAAAAAGTAAATCGACTATTGTGTGATTAGTAAATGATTCATGATTAGTAAATCTAGGGATAAGTCTTTTGCCAGCGTCGATGACTGCATCGACCTGGTGACTAAGTTCTGTCTTGACCCGAGCCATCTTGGCACGAGTGAGAGTTTGATAGAAATTGTCCCTGACAAGAACTATCCCTAACAAATCATCCTTATCTGCCTGCGCGAAGGATGCAGCTACAAAAGTGCCACGTTTGGCTTTTTTAGTAGCTCTAGGCGGTGTCGGCCCAACCTCCGTTTTTCGTTTCCGGCCAGTACTACCTTTAGAGGGCCCAACGGTAGCCTTCCCCGTAGAGCTAGGTGGAGCCGAATTAGAAGGCACAGTCGACTCTTGTTGAGAATTTAGTGCCATATCCTTTATACCAAAGTAGGCATGGGGAAAATCACTTCAACAGTTCCTCCGAATCAAGAAATGGAGACTGCTCAGCACCCCGTCGCCCGTAGCAGAGGCAGCCACCGGAGATGGATTGGGGTTTTCTTGTGCAGAAAAAGCAGCCACAGAAGCAGCTGAAGTAATTTCCACATACGAGGAAGCACTGCCAGCGGCCACGAATGGCGTAACAGCAGACACTGCCATTGGGGCCCGTGTCTGGGCAGCTGCATTACAGCCCGCCCATTTTTTTACTTTTTTACGGGGTGGAATAATAGTATCACTAGTGATGAAATTAGTGAGTGGCTGAATAGGTGCCACTGCTAGCCAAGCGACTCATACCGCCGTGAGCAACGTTATGAGCCGGGTCACTAATAGGCATACCACCCTGTGAGCCTAGCGCCTTACCGCATAGGGTAGAGTTTCAAGAGATTTTCGCACCCCCGTGAGCCGGGTACTGGGGGCCATCTTTATCAGAATTTACCATATTTGTTTTATATGGCTAATATGTCCCCGAATTTTCGCCAGAGGGTAGAGTAAGTGGAGTGGCCGTTTGTGGGGTTTAACCACACATCTGCCTTAAGCCTTCCCACTAAGGTTGAATTTCTGTCGAGGTTTACTTTTTATCTTTTCGTCAACAAGACCTTTCGCAAGGCAACGAAGGCAAAAAAATTTTCCTATTGGTCGCCACTGAGTAAAGTATGAGTATGGGATTGCCAGATGTGGGGCGCGGCGCTAGGAGCAGCAGCACCCCCAACCGGCACACATGAGTAAACACAAGCAAGCATAGCAAGAGATACCACCGCCCCCAGCCCGCACCCACACCGGACCTTATAGCTTAATCCGCAAAGGCCGTGATATAATTTGAGCCTAACAGAGTCTTAGGCCCCTCCACCAAAGTCGAGGTACCGGCTCATCCGAGGGAAAAATACACCCTATTCGAAAAAAAGTCTACGGTTTTTCCACATGTCTTTGACAAATCTTAATTTATTTTTTTATAATTACTGGCATGAGTCATCCTGAATATTTACTTTATTAAACTGTTAAGATATTTTTATATTGCCATGTCATTACGTAGAGCTGATGTAATTATGACGTCGCAAAAATGATGTTTTAATAGTATTCGTGGCGAAAAGCTAACAGTGCTTCGGTTAATAACTTGAACAAAATTAAACATATGTTTATAATTTTTAGGCAAAATTATAAAAATTGTAACTGACTGTATACTGATAGTTTACTTCGCTTTAATACTGACGCCAATTTATCGTGTAAAATAAAACACTTTTCGTATTCTTACTTTACTTTACATTAAAATTTAAAAAATGCAGAAAAATAGCCTTTTTAGCTTGTAGCTGCCTTAGTTGTCATCAACAGTAACAAAACTTGCTATTAACCAACTTTTGAGTCAACATATTTATTACAAATGTACACTACCGCGACGCTAACGCATGCTGCAAAAATAACGCTGCCTGCTGATAACGGCTGCTGCACAACGACGTGCCCGTACAGCATGCGTCGGCCATGCGTTAACATGGCATAAATCGAAACTAAGTTAAAAATTTCAAATTTTTATTTCTATGCCAACATTTTCTAAAGTGTTTTATTGCAATTTTTTATTAGTTTTTTTTGGTATTGCAGAGACTTTATTTAGACGTTATTTTTCCGAAAAATGGTATTTTTGATAACGTCATGATTAAATTAGCTATACTTAATGCAAAGTAAATTTTGAAAACAAGTTTTAAACGCTTTTAGTAAAGCGTATTGTTCTGATAACGTGTGCCAAAAATTATAAAACTTAGTTGAAATTTGCTAAAGTTATTTAGGACAAAGTGTAAACTTTTTTCCGGACACGGTGTAGTATTCATCACACTACAAAAGTAACCCCAAAAAACACAAAATACGCAAAACAAAGTAACAATTCGACCGTAACAATAGCCCCTCCTAAACGATAGCAGGGCCTTTCGTTCAAAACACGGTCGAGGAAAACCATTGAATTACTCCTTTAAAGGGTTGCGGCTGAGACAGTCCGCAACGACATTGTCACAACCTTGAATGGCGACAGGTGGTGTTGTGTTACGCGCCATCTTCATACAAAATATACCGCAGGGTCATAAACAACACACAAGGCATCCGCCCTAAAGCTTGGCCTCACGAAAGTACTCTAACGGTTTCCAAGACAAACTCGAATCCGTACAATTCTTACTCTGGCGAAATCTTGATGTCGGTGTGTGAAAACTCTGGTAGCTCGGTCTTGATTTCTGCTGGTGGTAATCCGGACAACTCGGGGTTGGTATCTCTGACTGTTTTTTTGATTTGTTTTCTGGATATCTGTTTTTTGTTTGACTTTGTGTTTGAACAACTTGTATCACTTGTTGAGCAAGGTGCAAATCTATGGCGCCTGTGATATTCCCTACGATTAAGCCATATATTGGATTTTTCATGCAGACGGCTATCACTATCCACGTGAAGTAGTTAGTCTTGACGAAGATTTTTGCGATTGGGTTGGGGAAAACTGTTCCATCGATTACAGTACAGTTACTGTACTCCTCCTGGCCAGTTAACTTCTTGTCGGAAACTAGTAAGCGCCGGACTACAACTGAAGAGCAGCCGGTGTTTCGAAAAACGCTAACTGGCTTACCCTCTATTCTACTTTTTATGATTGGCATTTTGCTTAACTGATTTTAAAACTAGCATGTGTCTGCAACAACTGAATGTTGCCTCTCATAATTTTGGCAAACGGCGACAAAAGCGTGGCAGTGATGTAACGTCATAGGTGCATCAAAGCAATCTACACATTTAGTTTTCTTATGTCGACGACACGTTAACGGCGACCGCCTGTTCCTGGTGTTGGAGTAGGACTTTATTGGCTGACATGCCGCCACTTTGACTTCAATCTCGTTTGGATCCCATTTTTGTTTGGGTACCCATCATACTTCTCGGGTTTTTTCTTCAACTTTTACTCTAGTTTGCCAAATCGAACACGATACTCATTTAACTTTTCGTCTTTCGCACGGAGCATGGCAACACTTCTGGGTTTTATTAAACATTGCCTAACAAGGCGGCCCGTTTTGCCGCACAAAAAAACACTGTATACGTGATCTTGGTTTTTGGGACTGTACCTCTCTGGGCGGTGATTACTGCCACCTAAACCGCGGCCTCTGCCGAGTAAAATGGTGTTGTCTAGGAGACCGTTTTGCAACTTTATGCAAATTTTTTCAAGGGGGCTTCTCGGCAAACGGGTGAAATATACGCAAAAAAATTTATTCATATGTGTCTTTTTTCTTCCACTCATCTACAGGTCAGCCCCTTAAAAATTTTTTACGTTTAATACGTCAAACGACGCGGTTCTGCACAAGAAAGTGCAAGTAAAGGGTTAAAAAATTAAAATTTAATTTTTAGCTATTTACTTGCAAAAATCAAAAAAAATTACAATGGCGCTTAAAAGAAAAATTAAACAATTCTTTAAACGGTCATAACAAAACTTTGGCTGTGTATAAGATAAAGTCGATATTTTTGGTTATAGGGTATAGTTTTCGAAGATGGCCAATCTAATGGTGTTATTTAATTTTTCCCTGGACACTCCCTGGTTGCCATGACAACGAAATTTAGGACAAAATGGGCTATAACTCGGCTTGTGTAAAAGATACCTGCAAGATTGTTGTGTTTATACGGGGATTTTGGGGGATGGGCCATCAAATGCTGCCAATCGAATTTTACCCTGACTGATTCTCGTTCAATGGGAACGAAATTTGAGACAAAATGGGCTATAACTCAACATATGTACGATATATCTCCAAGATTCCTGCATCTAACAAGGGGTTTTAAAGGTGGAGCAAATAAATAATTTTAGTTAGTCTACCATGGTTGACTCTCGTTGCCATGGCAACGAAATTTAAAGAAGTTTTGCCAAAAATTGGCTAGAACTCCGTCAACTACGAGATAATCTCAGACTTTAGTTTGACTCAACTGTATAGACGTTTGTTGTCGGACATTTTATGCAACGGTCCAATAGGCTAACTACAATAATACGATTAGTTAAATTAGCATTATTGACGTGTTTTCGTGCTTATATTAAGCGGCTGATGCGTGCAATATTAGTTCTATTATTTATATGGCCATTTTATGGATATAAAAAAACAATTTTGTTCAATATTGTCAGCAATGCAGGCCAGCAGTGACGTCATGCCTGACGCCTGTCATCTGCTTTGTTTAGTCAGGCCGTTAGGTAGTAAGTAACAGCTATAAGCGGCTTGGCTACTTTAAACAATATCTGAGGTGCAATATCTTTGTCACTGATCGCCAGTATAGGAAAACAGTATTTTAGTGCCTTACCTTACTTTCGGGGTGGACAGGTTGCATTTGTCCAGCGCTGAGGCCGTATCAGCTCAGTCCAATGCGCAAAGTATTTTAGTCATAAAACAACAAATACAAATGTACAAAACATTAGTTTATACACTTGTTAACGGCAACATTAAAGAACTCGCACATCGAAAACAGCAAAAATCACAAAAGGTGATATTATTCTGCAGCACATTGACACACAATCAGTGTGATGTGGACAATATCACCTTTTGTGATTTTGTGATGTTTTGTACATTTATTGACGTAACTATGCGTACTGTGGAATGACAGTTATTTCTTTGGGGTGATAATGGTTTCGGTCATTGGTGTTGCAGAGCATTGGCGCGTTTCTGGTATCAAGCTCAAAATATTTGACAGCTTCGGATAAATCCCAAATACGATTTTTGTAGCATGGGCTTTGACATAGTTTTAGCTCTTTGTCCAAGTTTTTGAATAAACTTCCTTAAGATGCACAAACATTTTGTGTGTACAGATACTAAAGTACTGCTTCTGGACCATTAAGGTCTTTAATACTTGATAAGTATTTTTCGCTTTGGCACACTCAATCTATCGCTGGAGGTAGTTATCGATCGGGGTCAGAAACTAGATGGGCGTCTTTCCAGACTCAGGCTTGGCTAATCGGAACCGTCTTTTAAAATCATCAGTTGACAGCTGCTGGTATCGTTTCAAAAAAGCGTCCTTCAGTTTGTCATTATTGTTCTCCTGATTAGCGAGTAGCATGGAGTATATACATCCAGGGCGCGATTTTTGAGTAGAGCCAAAAGGTATAAGAGAGAATTCTCTTGATTCCACTGATGAGATGTAACAAATCTTTTAAATCGTAGCTATTTATAAAGTCCTTATCTTTATCAAAGTAGGGCATTTTCGGGACTTTACCACTAATATATGTAAACAAAATAATGTTCATACGAACACTGAGTCTGTCCAATGCATTTCGATAGTTTACAGTATATGTCCGTATAAAGATAATCAGTGAGCTGTTTAAACCAGTAGAAAAAAGCAAACAGTTTAATTTCAAATTGTACAGCAGCAAAGATCCTTTCATCCTTCTGTATTATTTTAACTAAACAACAGACATTGTCAGTTACGAGACCATTCGATTCGTCACTAGCGCTTTACTATAAAAGGTCCATCGTCACCATGCGCCTGTCTTGCACCGTTATGGAGATATGGCGCCTCAAAGATAATAAAATCACGAGTTTGATTTTTTGGTGTCACGTGACGTCATCGGTTACGTGACCATTCGACTTCAGTAGATTGAGTTCCTATGGGTGGTCCATAGTGACCATGCGTCTATCTGGCACCGTTACGGAAATATGGCACCTCAAAGATAATGGGGTCATAAGTTTGATCTTTTGGGGTCACGTGACGTCATCGGTCACGTGACCATTCGACTTCAGGGGGTTGAGTTCCTATGGGTGGTTCATAGTGACCATGCGAGTAGAGTACTAGTACCACCCCCAAGCCCTAAAACTAAAACCTCGTTCCCAAGCCCTTAAACTCAAATACCACTCCTAGGCCAACAGGACCTCCGTCAGCCGTTTTTATTACCTTTTGGCTTTTCCCGTCTGCCCGCAGCGCTACTACGCGCTGCCATTACACCCATGCGACGACAGGCGTAAAAAGTGCGAGGGGGTCTCGAACCCGCCAGGTGTTACGGCGCCTGCCTTTCTTACACGCCGGCTGTGAATTGATGACGTAAGCAATTATAACCTATATAAATCGCTCGTTTCTCGCGGTCTACGTACAGTCTACTATCATACGACGAACGAGCAACTAAGCGATGACAGAACAGAGTTCGTCAAAAAAAGAAGGACAGCTGACAATGACTATCAAGCAGAAAGACTCTGTGGACAAAATCATCGAGTTTTTAACTAACAGGTTAAATATTAAAATTATTTTCATTTTTATCTTAGTCTCCTTATTTAATTTCTTCTTGATACTATAATTTGTTTTTATTATTCTTGTACCAACCAGCTTGCGTTAGCGTTAGTACTGTAAAATGCTGAAATATGCATTAGCTAGTAATTTAGCTTACGTTTATGTTGGCGTTGTAGATGGGCTCAGTTCCGTCTTGAGTTCGCTGAAATTAATACTCAAGTGAATGCGGTAATCGAAAACGCGAACGAAGGTGATCCACCAGTCAACTATCGTCAGCATATCGGCGGTGGCTGTTACGTGTCAGTCACCACGGGTTTCAAGTGTGTCGATTTTCGCCAGTTCTAGATGAGGAAGGTGACGGATCTCATCGACAGGTCCTACCCGGCGCTGGCTAATGTTTATCCTAGCTACTTGGCACTCGACCACCAGCTCGGTGCACTGGACTGTAAAGAGTGCTATCCGTTCCCTCTTAACTTATTTTTGCTGCGTCAGCGTGACGTCGTCTGCTAATCTACGAACGTTTCGAGTATAATACGTCGAACATTTCACCCATATTCTTCACTACGTCAGTCGTTGGCCTGCGGTTCACATACCTTGCCGCATCGTTATTGTTGAATCGGCAACTATAAGCGATTATCAGTGCCAGCACTACGATTCGAAAGTTTTCGCAAGATACGTCATAACAGTAGTACTTTCGTTCTACGAAGATACGATGGTAGAATGAAAAAGTGTCGCGGATGCAAGGCTGCGTTCAAGGACGCTGCTACTGCTATTGGACCCAAATTCGTCATCACTCACCAAGAGTCGTACGTCTACACTGTAAAAAATCCTGTGTTTAAATAACTTAAACTTGTGTTCAATGAAACACAACCCTTGTGTCATATATTAACAACACAAGCAAGTGTTATTCTTACACAAGTGTTTGTGTTACAGTTTTCTCTACACAAGTTCTTGTGTTAACTCTACACAAATACTTGTGTTACTGCTACATTTTCTTGTATCGCCCATTGATACAAGCCACGTGTCTCAAGCAAGAAAAATCCAGTGCAGTATCTTTAGACTTTGATGATTTGATCATATGGATCAAGATATCAATAAATTGATAACTGGTGGTCTGCTATCAGATTTGATAAAATATGAACTGCATTCGTCTTATTAACACAAAATAACAGCAATTTCATAAATGGGCTCAATCAACAAAATTAAAACCTGGCATAGTCAAATCAATACTCATTTAAAAAGATAATACTAATTGAAAAATTGTAAACATCAAAAAGCAAGTATATATGCAATGACCAAATACATTATTTTATAGTATGATAAAATTAGCAGTCAGCCAAAAAACATAAAATCAGTTAAGAATTTAGCAAAATAAACAATTTTGCATTTTTGCAGCAAAAAGCATATTTCGTGGCAAATAGTAAAAATCTGTCTTGAAATACTACTGGTCCTGGACATAATCTAAACTTGGTGTAACTTTAAATTCAATATCCTCAAATCTGCTGCGTCCTCCAAAAAATTTTCACCTTGAAAACAAATTTAATTCAATTTTCCGACAACTCTAAACTTTAATCGTAAATATCACTGATATCAATTGTAAATATCACTGATACACAGGCCCATCGAAAGCCACAGCGGGGCCCGGAAAAACATTTTTGCGGGTCCCCAAACATTTTCACTGGGCCTCTCTGGGGAGAAATTGTTTTGATTTTTTTTTCAAAATGGTACATTCTGGCGTACTTTATATTTCTGGCCGGCCGCGGGGCCCCAAATGTTGTGGGGCCTGGGTAGCTTACCCCCTACCCCACTCTCAATGGGCCTGCTGATACAAATCAAGATATCAACAAGCTGCTATTGCAGAAATGATAAAATATGGGCTGCGTTCAGTACATTAACAAAAAATTAAGCAATTTCATAACTGGTCAAATTAATACTGATTGAAAAAAATAATACTGTTAGAAAAATAAGTAGACCTAATGAAATTATATAAATAGCACCAAGTTTAAAGCAAAATGTAAAGTATAGTCAATTTGCAATAAGTCAGCACTGAGCAGTCGAGTGACAGATGGACTTTTGTTTACATTATGGTTTCCATTTCCATATAATACGGTAAAATTAAAGACTTAAAATAAAGACCAATATATACCAAATGTTACAATATTCCATTTTCAGTGTTAAATATCTAAAACAAGTTGATGAAGAAAGAAAGCAGAAGTTTATACACAACTGTCAGAGAAGCTTGCAAATGAACTGTGTAAGATGTAGCACGTTACATCTTGCACAAATCATTTGCAAGCGTCATAGGTATTGGGGTCATTTTATCAGCCCGCACATCCAACAACATGTGCTGTATGAAGTTGATTAAGACAGCCACTTGTTCCGTTTTGGACATTGGACGTTGAAGACAAAAATGGCTTCATCAGCGTATCAAAGGCTACAGCAAAAGACGCAGGCTTCACTACAGCAGCCAAGCCATCAATGACGAGAAAAAAACGAGCTGCCGAGCTAAAGAATAAATGGCTGGGTTCTTGACAGCTAGTCATTCTCTTGACGTAACTGCTGTAGAGCTGCATCCAGATCAACAGAATTTTACACATGCAACCAGAACATAACAAAATGTGCAATAATGCACACACATATGCTACACCTAAGTGCCACATCATCAAGAGTGAATGCAGAATTCCAAATAATTTACCATTAAATCAAACGGCAAAAATGTTGTTCAAAACACTGAAAGAATAGCTGATTTAAAATAATTTATCCATTTGCAAATACCAGTCTGATTTCCATGATTTCTAAAAAATTAGCACAACTTTATGTTCTGTAATTTATCAATAACATGTTGGCCACATGGAAAATGTGATTTAATAAACTGACAAGCTAGTTTTGCCTGCAAAAAACCAAAACCGGTTTGTCCATCACATTAAAAGTAATTACACCTTTAAACAAATTACACAGAATTCAGGTATTCAGTCTGTGGTCTGCAGAGGATGGTGCCACAGGTAATTCTTTTAGGCATGAGTTATTTTGCCTGAAAAAGTTCTTACAAATTTGTTTTGCTAAAAAACATGCAAAATACGTTGCTAACCATCAGTGCAAAATATCCCTTGAATCAGTTAACACCGAAACCATCAATTAAAAATAACAACAGTGCAAATTAAAACAAAAGCAATACATCGATAATTTCCAATATGTATCGCATGCCCATTGCTGCTGAAACACGATTTTTGCCAGGTGTAGGTAGTAATTTCAGCAAGCACTGCAGTGCAGCTTTCATCAAAAAATCTACAGCATAATCATCACATGATTACTGCATTTAATGCCATGGAATACCATGCACCACTAAGCTAAGCATGAAACCACCTTTACTTTTAATGTAAACAATATAGTAGTAGTGTGGTGGCACACAGGCAATGTAGTCCAGTCCCTGGAACTGTCACTGTTCATCATTGTCATCATCAGCAATGCTTAGGCTTTAAACAGTATCCGATAAGCTAAGGGTTAGAACAAAAATAAACAAAACAATCAATATGTATAACACTGTGATGTGGTCACACTGCACCAAGCAAAGTTGGCAGCGTGAGTGTACGTGTCCTCGTCACAGTACCAAGTAGTAGTTTACAAGGTGCGACAGGGTTGAAAAATGGTAGCTTCCCTTTGCTGCCATTTTCAAAATTACTCAAATTACTCATTCTCAAATTACTACCAGAGATAGACGTCTTACTGGCCTAGACTAGAGCACATAACATTTTTTAAAAAACATAATCAAATTATGGAAAATGGACATAATTGGCTATTTAGCTCAATCAGTTGAAGGATTAGCTGTTAGGCTACATGATCTCTCCGCTACTTTCTGTAACAACTGATAAATTTACTAAATATACATAGCCATCAAAAACATTGCCCAGTCAGTAGCCACAACTCATGAAATTCCTAAACATTATTTCTCAGTCTTTTGTCAGCCAAGAATAGACTGATAAACATACCAGAGTCAGTAGATTCATCAAGATTGTCAACATCCATCGTTACATCCAGATAGTTTCCAGCTGATTTGCAGCGCTTCATCAGATCAACCGATAACTTTGTCTCCAGATACACAGAAGAGTTACTGTGCGCTCTTGGCTGAACCCAGTCAAACTCACGAGCAATCTACAAGTTTTCCGCAGAACTATTATATATTTACTGAAACTGCAAAAATTAATGATTAGTTACATAATTATAGCACAATAACTAAAAAAATGCGTAACAATTGATAAATCAATTGACTAATCATAAATCATCAGTATTTATAAAATTAAGTAATGTATAAATTTTTTTTACAACGACCGAATGTCGTCCATGGCACACGTGAACACTAAATAATTGCAAAGCCAACATATTTCTGTGATGATACCATGCTGATGGGTATTTTATTCACATTTGGGTAAAAAGACTGCACTGTGGTCATTACAAACTAAATTTAAACAAAGCCATTGTTGGAAACAGCTACAACTCTCTCTCCTCTAAAATCAAAACTACTGGCGGAGAAAAATTAAATTGATATAGTATTGGCCAAACAACACCAAATCTTTTCTTTAAGCAGCCACAGTTTCTGTCGTGATGCAACACAGAAAAACAACAGCATACCAGAACAAGTGTATTAATGAATCGAGGATACTGCTTTAAGATCTCTGTTGCTGTTGGCAGATGACCAGTTATCCATATCCATCTTTTTGACAATGTTCTGTTTATCAGTTCTTTCTGTGTAGATAATGTGAAGTAAGCTGGTTTTAAGCCTGGTAAATACTTCATCTGTCAGCTCATTTTCAGGCACTGAAACAACATAACTTTCAGTAGCTGTACAACAGAATTAACATGCATAGAGTTTAGCATGCAAATAAAATCAGCCAATAAAAAAGTAAACCCCTAGACATTATACAATAGAAATGTTAAATCTAAACAAATCTAATAAAAAATTGCACATTAAATACCCAATTAATTGCCAAAACAATTACCGAATTTCGTTAAAAATAAAAACAACAAAAAAACTTGGTGCCACCATTAAAATTCTGGCAACGCAACTGCAATATGTTGCAGGTGGCATGAGCTTAAATAAAAAAAAAACATAGACTCATAATGGAATTATTACTTTTAGATAACTAAACAATTAAAAAATCACAAATAACCGAAAAATTTCACGAGTCCTAAAAACAAAAGAGAAAAGAAAATAAAACCCAAAAAGTTCTGCGTAAATTCACTGTAAGGTTGCCTTGTAAGATTTAATCCTAGGCCTACGCTAGATTTAGCTTTAAGTTAAACTTAGGCCTAATGCTCAAGTAAACAAACACCAAAAATGAAAATAAGACGATATTACGATTTAATGAGCGAAATATTTACAGCGAATAATAACGAAAGAATAAACACATAAATATACAGTTTCCAACGTTCAGCAGTCGCAACTGCAAATCTAATCAAACAGTTCAGTCAATCAAGAGACTGTTCAGTTTCACTGTTAAACAAGTGAATTCGCAAACTTTCGTATCAATAAATCAATTATACAGTTCTACAGTTATACATTACACAACTGAAATCAACAGTTACAAAATCAACAGTTACGAACTACTCAAAACAATTAAATATCACATGAAACAATCACGAATAAATCTACATACAACTAAGCCACACAAAACGGGGCTCAAATCCAGACTATTCAAAGTCTAAGAGCTCGCACAGGAGTCCCTTTTCCTCGTTACACCACTATCGGGGTTATCCGAGTACCCTGTTACTACCGTTACTCTAGGAATCCACACAGGCCTTCCCAAACCAAGCAACGCTACATGTAGGGTCTACACAAGAACCCTATAGCTACTGCAAAAGCCAAATCAAAGGCTTACGACCTTGGCATTTACGTATGCCGTCACACACGAGACCATTCTGGTCCGCCACAGAACATAACTGTTCTCAAACCCGTCCGAATAACAACTGCCTTCAAACAACACATTTACGCGCCGCAGATAAAGCGACAACCTAATTAGTGCTTGGCCTAACCAATACAAGCACAGCATTCAATTCATGACCTATTTACAGTGGCGCTACGTCTACGACTCGGCCTCTGATTGGTCAACCCTATAAACTGGTACGGCCTGGCACGGAACATACCGTCACATAACGTAAGTCAATACGGCTTACAATAACTATTATTTACAGGCTAACACCTGGCCACCCACGGACAGGTGCAGCTAACAATACAAGAACAGTGACATGCAGACACACTGGTAAACGAAGTCGCTATCAACACTGACCGCTAATTAAAGCGACATATAAATACAACACAGTCACGAACAAGCAGCGAAAAATACCGACAGCGAGCTTATTCTGACGCGCAAAAATAAATCGTTGACTCGATTTCTCGCAAGTGTCATACACATACCGTTCGGCGACCAATGACAAATTGACTAAGAAACAACGCGGCCTGACAGGCACTTAAGTCACTTTTAACTTACTATGCTTAGCTTCAGGAATATTAAATACAAGTCTTCATACATAAGAGCCAACACAATCATGAGTCAGCCTAGTACGTACAAATCACAATAGGCCAGTTTTAACAGTCCATCTCAAATATGCTTTAACTGAATATACCAGAATTTCATGGTTTGTATTTCTTTTGATCTTTGGGGTAACAACGGTAAATTTCTCTCATCCGAAATGTGATTATCCTCTTGCTTGATCCAGGACAGTAGTGTATTTCCTGAAATGAAAACAACCTTAAAACTTGGCATGCACTTTAGATACATGATTTTCTGGTACTGGTTACAAAAATGCAGAGCGATCGTTAGTATACTATCAAAAACATGGCCAGACAATTCTAGCTCTTACCAGACCAGTCTAGCGCAGTACTAAACCGCTCATCTGCAACTGATTACAGAACTTGACTTGATTCTAATTTTTATGACGATAGTGCCACTGACGCATAGACTGCAGAGAGACTCTGACAAAGAAACGATGGACAATAAATGGCTGACATATCCAAAAATATGTGACATAGTGACAAAATAAACATCATCAAAAGCTGCCAATGCAATGTCTTGATACAAAGTGAATATTAGTACACAAATACTGGTACCCTTAAATGTTAAAACAAACTAAAATGCAGGTTAGCTTACATATCCTTTTCCTGAGCTGGTGGCTCTGTTAGGAAACTGTCTGATAATATCAACTGCCATAGCAAGTTGTTTCTCGGGTGGGGTGTGTTACGGATCAGTCGGCGTTTAGCCTACACTGGCCCACTAAAGAGCAAAGAACAGTCTAAGCTTTCCAAAAGAAATTATAATACAATAACAATCAACAGTAAACAAAAAGCAATCGGTTAACAATCCAAAAAGTAGCAATCCGGCCATAACAAGGCCAACAAAAAAAAAACGTTCTGCCGGTCTGCCGGTCTGCCGGCCACACAAACTCTACTCCTAACTGTCTGTGTCCGATCAGCTTACTGACCCGTGACCGACCATCAGCACGTAGGCCACATAGTAAGCAAGAGACTGTCTGTCCGCGACATCCGTCCGTCGCCCCAGATGTTGCTCGATGTTGGCCAAAAACGTCAGCATAGACAACATCTTTGATCAAAGTTCAACAGTCTCTGTCTCGATCCCCAAACATGTTCAGAAGCCCGGCCGACTGAAGATGATCTCGGCAATAATTTTTGTGTAACTCCTGACAATAAATCAGACAAACTGGGGAGCACCACAGGCATTCCACAAACAGTAAACTTAAACACAACTTAACACAACGCTAAGCGATATTATCCTATTTACATTAAGCCTACCCCCGTCATCCGGTTGTCCCTGCTAGACCCAGACGAAAGAGAGCATCAACAGCAATGTTCAGTTTGCCAGCTTTAAACTAAAATTCTAAATCAAACTCCGCCAGGGCTAGACTCCATCTCATCAACTTGGCCGACTTGGGAGCTGACGCGGTAAGGTAGGTGATTGGGTTGTGGTCGCAAACCACAATCACCTTGGTTCCGAGAACCCAATGTTTGTAGCGTTTTAACGCAAATAACACTGCGTAAGCTTTTTGTTTTATAGTGGCCTAATTGCGTTGGGTTGCCGTGAACTTTGAACTGAAAAACGCAATTGGCCTTTTTATGCCTTCTTTATCATTTTGGCAGATGAGCCCCCCACAGGCATCTTAGGAAGCATCGACATGGATCCGAAATGGTTTGTCAAAGCGCACTGTGTGTAGTGGCTTCTGTGTAGTCTCACTAAGATCTCGTTTTAACGATTCTAGGACAGCTGTGTGCTTTTCTGTCCACACAAGTTTCAGATCTTAAGGTGCCATTTTTGACGTTAAATCGCTGAGAATTTTAGACTTGGCCGCCAAGGCAGGTACATATTTGCGAAAATATGAAAACAGCCCTAACACTCCTCTAAGCTGCTTTTTCGTTTCTGGCACAGCAATCTGTTTGATGGCCAAAACCTTTTCGGGATTTGGTTGTCGAGTTCCAGACCCGATAATTTCGCCACAAAACTTGACCTTGGGTTTGGCAAACTGGCACTTTTTCACGTTCAAAGTTATGCCCTCTCTCTGCATAGTCGACAGATAGCTATCGAGATGCACAATGTAATCATTCCATGTATCCGAACTCACTGCACAATCATCAGCAAATGAATCAGCAAATTCGTGCAGTGTATACAATATTCGCTGCATTGTACTAACAAAAGTTTGTCTTGCATTTTTCATGCCAAAAGCAGTTCTAGTAAACTCATACAACTGGCCAAAACAACAAATGCAGTAAGCCACCTATCAGACTCTCGCACATTGGTTTGCCAGTAACCGTGCCGGCAATCAAAAGTAGATATGTAAGCTTTACTTCCCACCTTTTGTATCACCTCTTCAACTTTAGGTATAGGGAAAGCATCACTCACAGTGAATGGATTAAGGTATCGGTAATCCATTGCCAGCCTAATACCATTAGCAATAGACTTTCCCTTTTTAACAAGAACAAGAGAGCTGCACATGGCACTAGTGGATTCAGTTATGATACCATTGGCAAGCATTTAAGCTAACTGACATTCTACTTCGGGCTTGAGGTTCTCGGGAATCTTATACTCCCTCATACGTTTGGGTTTAAAATTGGAAGTTAGCTCAATAGTACGTTCAGCACGAGTCGTGAGACCAGGAATATCTGAGAAACAGCTTGCATATTTATCTAGCAGCTGAAGCAACTCAGCCTGCTGTTCTGCAGAAAGATGTGACAAGCTTTGCCGCTCGATCATTTGACTCGGCAAAGGCTCTGGAACGGACTTCTTCGACGACAAATCAACGGCATGAATATCACCGAAATCCTCCTCTTAATCACTGATTAATGCACAAGCATTAACATCGCAAGAAGATATCAACAACTTAGTATCACAAGTTACAACTTGAGTACAAGTATAGAATTTGCGAAGTTGGTTAGCATGAATGGTACGCTTGGAGCCACCATCGAATTTCACAACAAAAGAGTGTAAAGATTGGATTTCTACAACAATCGCAAGACCGATCCACTTACTAAACACCTTGGATAAAGCCGAGTCTTTCTGCAAAACAAGGACAGATTCACCAAAGAAAAAAAATTTGTCACGAGCATGGCGATTATAACGCTCTGTATAACGTCGCTGCTCTTTTTCGGCATGAGCCTTAGCATAAGTACGAGCAGACTCCAGTCTATCACGCAAGTCTCTAAAAAAACTCAGTCGTGGACATATTCTTCGGAATGGAAAATTTGTCTTCTCCTACCCAAATATCATGCAACACCGCCAGTGGTCCGTGTGGTATGCGACCGTAGACCATGGTGTAAGGAAAGACACCAGTCGTTTCATTGACTGATTCACGCAAACCCCACAGAATCACAGCAAGGTATCGATGCCACGATCTAGGATGATCTTGCGCAACGCTGGCAATCATGGACTTGATCGTGCCAACCGTACGTTCGACACTGTTAGCTTCCGGGTGCCGAGGAGTACAAAAGATCGGACTGCAACCGACACACTTAAAAAAGTGTCTTTTAAGCTCACCAAAGAAATTACTTGCACGGTCCATTGTGACCTTTGTCGGAAAACCAGTGTGCTGCCAAAAAGAAAGCACGGCATCACAACAATTCTTTGCCGTAATAGAACGTAAGGGTACACAATGTGGATAACGCGACATTTGGTCCAGAAAGACAATCGCATAATTGTACTAGATGGAGTACGCACACAAAAAACCAAGACAATCTACATAAAAGTGACTAAACACTGGTTCAGCAGACACAACACCACCCTGAATAGGCACTTTGTCATAGCAAGTTATTCTGGCTCGGCGTTGGCAGATCTCACAAGTACGACAGTAATCAATTACGTCATTCGTCAAGTCTGGCCACATAAAACTGAGGGCAATTCTGTCTTTGGTACGTCGAATACTCATGTGTCCTCCTACTAAATTATGTGCCAAGTCTAGAATGTTTTTACGTCTGTCACATGGTACAACCAGACGTTCCACTGTTTGCTCAAGAAGCTTAGCGTGGTGATACAACAAATTATTTTTAAGGAAATAATTGCCTTTATTTTTTCGTGCAAGCTTGAAAGCTCTTAATAGAGAATTATCATTTTTTTGCTCATCAGCTAACTTACCGGATGGGGATAAAATTGAATCCCAGTTTTGGGAAACTGGAAAATCAATATCATCACATGCATCAGATTTTATCACACTCTCATCATCATGCACATCATCAGCAGTATCGTTTTCAGCATTACTGACACACACGCGCTCATTCGCATCATCCTCAACATTTTCATCAGATATATTGCAGTGTTCATACACACAAACATTATCATGTCTCACCCCAGCATCTTCACCTTGCTTCAAGAGACGCCTATAATCACTGAGTGACAACAGACAAAAATGATTAACATTATCACACACTACAAATCTGACAGAAACATTATCATCAGCAATAGACAGCCTAACGTTTAAGGTCGTTAATACACCTTTGGAACAGTGATTATCAAAAGCCTTCAGTGTGACAGATTTTAACACACTATACTGTAAATGTTTCACAACATCACACCTAATCACAGAGTTTTTTGCTCCACTGTCAAACAGAGCATCTATAGCAATCACATTATCATGCGCATCACTAACGGTTACGCTCACATAGTGCAAAGCAACCTCACCATCCGCAATCACTCGATGTTTATCAAAAGTATCTAGAATACTTTAAAAATTTTTGTTCTGAGAAATCATAACTTCAACACGGTTCACAGCACTACTAGGCGTACTGGCATTGTTTACATCCGCTGCTGCCCTGGAGCTTGACCTTTGACCTCCGTCATCAGAACTGTCGGGCTGTACGGATATTTGATTAACCGTACGTTTGGTTTGTTTTGAGACCTTTGATGACTTGGGCTGGTTACAGTTTGCAACTAGGTAAAAGTGAGACCCACAATTATAACATGCACGTCCGCCACCAGTTTTTGATTCACCATGATCAAAACGGGATTTAAAATTACCAGAATCTGTTTTCTTTGATCTTTCTGGATCACTGCAGTTCTTGTCAGTTTTGTCAGTTTTCACCGACACTGCAGGAACATTGGTGCGACGTGAATTCTTAGGTTGGCCCACAAACGTTGCCGTAAGATGTAATGCAGGACTTACATTAGCCACATAATCATCAATAATGCCAGCCAAACGTTTTGGTTCTATCCAACCATTATCACCTATGACTGATTCTAAACCGACAATATGTCTCAAGCACGCCTCATTAAGATCACTTTTTATACGATCACTCAAAAGCAAATCAACTAGTGAGTCAAACGTCTCAACATTCCTACGAAACAAATATTGCTTCAAAAGCGCCGCTAAACGTGATTCGTACAATGCGAACGTATCAGAGGGACGTTTTTTAACGCGATTAAACCCTTCGAAAAAAGTTTTTGCAGACATACCTAGGTCTTTAAAAATGGCTTCTTTCATCTTATCATAATCATCACGAATATCAAAACTCAAACGTGAATACAACGCTCTAGAACGAGTTGAAAGATACTTGCATATTAAACGTGAGCGAAATTCGGGAGTGACGCCCAACTTATGAAATTGGTTCTCCACTCCCTTAAACCACCTTGGAGTATCTGTAACCTCGTCCGGTTGGGGTGCCAAAATATGCGTCAAAGCCTGACCATATCGTTTGAGTTGAGCGGCCTCATCCTCGTTATTAATCGGAACAGTCTTACGCAATTCTGCTCTTGGAATCTTTTCATCTGAGCACGAATAAGCTTCAACTTCAGCTCCTTCAATTTTTCTTCATGCTTCCAGCGTTCTCGCTCCAGCTGTGAATCATCAACTCGAGATGCTGCAACGGTTTCCGTTACTTGCTGACTCTCCAACACCCACTGAGCATATTGTTCTAACAGCTCATCACGGCTCCAGCTAAGCACCGCTTCCTCAGGATACCCCGTCTTTAATAGATGGAGGCGCAATCTATCGAAGGACGATTTTTTGAGAGTAGCTACGAGTAGCTACCTGAATTTCGCTCAGTTGGTCCATCACTAAAAAAAGACACTTGCACCAGGCAGGAGCAAACTGCCTTATTTAACAGCCACGCACGCGCTCAGTCACGCTCACAGCCACAGCGTGTTAAACAATAGACCTACTCAGCTAGTGACAAAAATCCGCAGTAATTCACAAAATACTGCACAACACAAGGCACAAGATACAGACACTGTCGACTATATATTGCCCAGACCTAGCAAAAAAAGACAAAATGTATCTCACCAACCAGCTAACTTACATGTTCTGACAAGCACTCCTCCCAGTTGAGAACACAGATATCCATCAAAATATCATATCCATCAACAGTCACGTTGGTCGTATATCATTCAAAGAATATATCAAACAAAACAAAAAAAAACAGCAAGCAAACAGTTAGCATTCGATTCACAACAAGCACAAACTATCACAAGCTATTAAACTCACTGGCTTTACTACAGCCTAGGATCATCCAAATCCGCCCTCGAAAATTAACCGGCTAAAAAATGCCAACCTAATCCGACAAAATATGCACAGTCCCATGCACAATCACATCTCAACGTGCATCTGTGCATCCCACCGCTGCCACCAGAATGTTATACGGATTAGTCGGCGTTTAGCCTACACTGGCCCACTAAAGAGCAAAAAACAGTCTAAGCTTTCCAAAGGAAATTATAATACAATAACAATCAACCGTAAACGGAAAACAATCAGTTAACAATCCAAAAAGTAGCAATCCGGCTATAACAAGGCCAACAAAAAAACGTCCTGCCGGTCTGCCGGCCACAAAACCTCTACTCCTAACTGTCCGTGTCCGATCAGCTTACTGACCCGTGACCGACCATTAGCACGTAGGCCACATAGTAAGCTAGAGACTGTCTGTCCGCGACAGTGGGTACCTGCAACAAAAAATATTGTAGCACAATCTCGGCAATATATCCAAAGTTAGGGTTAAACTTTGACAAAAGCATCCTGTAGTAAATACAAGTGGGAAAATGAACTGAACGGAATTTCCAACTCGGAAACTCGTACTTACGGTATTTACGACCACTACCAAACGCAGCATTGCTATATCTCATACATAATTTTACACCCAATACAAACTCAGTATTTACCATGAGAAAAACCTTTATTTTAATCCAATTTTATGTATTTGACAGTGGTATTTACCACTTCAATAATGCACTGGAAGATGATTACCGACAAGCACCCTGAAGTCTCCTACATCTAGAAACTAAGTGATAAAAACTACATGACAAAATGTTGCATTTTTCAGTGATACAGATCATACCGGTCCCACAATTTCAAGTTTTATGCACACTAAATTCTTAGCGCTTGCACATTGTCCAACGTTCTGGGACAGTCTGACTGTCCGCACACTACCGGACATTTCTGTAATGCAGAAATGCTGTGCCGATAATGAAAGTAATGTATAAGGTGGTTTATATCAACAGCATCAGCAATGGCGTCACAAAAGCAACAAAAGTAACCCATTTTTACCTACTGTTAACGATCAATTTCAACAATGTACAAAAAACGAAACCAGTTACATCTAGTAAACAAACACACCAACCGAAAAAAACCGGGAATGCAAAACTTGATAATTAGATATTCTACGCGCAGCTAAAACAGCTCGGTCTCAAGTAAGTAAAATGTGATAAATAATATAGGATAGCCGTGCTATCATTATGAGTTTATCAAACATTGAAAAATCTGAACACCTTAGCCGCCTTTAAAGCAAGCATTGCTGCTGCTGCTGTCCATCGTATAACGATGAAGACTATCGTCAGCTGTGGTCTCGATTTGAGGACAGGTGACTTTGTAGACCGATTCTTGCACGACACACCCGGCCACATATGTGACATGAGTACTTGGATGAAGTAGTGGAAACTGTAGGATCCTTTCGACGAGCTCTCTTGGTTTTAGCTTCACGGATACGATTGGCCTCGAAACTTTCTATCCCTTCAGCCACGCCCCCACGCCAGGCTGATCGATCCTGGGAAACCTCCTCCCATTTGTCTGAATCCATGTTGCAATGGATAAGTGACTTTTTAGCTGATATTTGAATCGCTTTCGTTGGCCGCCACGATTTCGTTTGCCAACTGTCAGCTCTCCATACAACAAACGCTTTGGAAGGCGGTTGTTTCCCATGCGACATACGTGCCCGGACCAGCGGAGCTGTTGTCTCATAAGTGTAGCTTGAATACTGACTGAGTTGGAGCGCTTGAGTACTTCTGTGTTGGGAACTAGGTCTGACCACCAAACATTCAGGATTTTGCGTAGACATCTGGCATGGAAAGCTTCCAGAGTTTTAATGTGGCGACGATACGCCGTCCAGCACTCGCCAGCATAGAGAAGTATTGTTAGAACAGCAGACTTTCACTTTGACATCTGTACTGATACCACGCTTTTTCCACAGAGGTTGCTGTAGTCTACCAAAAGATGCAGCTGCCTTCTGGATGCGGGTGTGGACGTCGTCATCTACTGTGGCTTCTTCATTTAGCACGCTGCCAAAATAAGTAAATTTGTTGACTTGCTTGACAGGTATATTGTCAACAACAATGTTGACTGCATGGGTGGACTGACCAGGGATTGGCTGAACTAAAACCTCAGTCTTAGACACATTTATTTTCAGTCCGAATTTTTTGGCCGCGTTTGCAAAACTTGACGAGATAATCTGCAGATCGGCCTCAGAGCTAGCGAAGAACACACAGTCGTCAGCGTAAAGCAGTTTCTGTACGAGTTCAAGCTGAACTTTAAAAGAAGCACGCAGCCGGCTAAAATTAAACAGTTTACCATCTGTCCGGAAACGAACTGAGATACCAGCGGAGGTAGAGGCAGTGGCCTCACGAACAACAAATGAGTAAAAAAAATAAAAAGTAATGGAGCCAGCATACAACCCTGCTTGACACCAGTATTAATACGAAAAGGCTTTGACAGTTGGCCAGCTACAGAAACTCGACCCGTCATACCCTCATGTAGTTGACGAACAATGGAGACAAAGCTGTCAAAACAACCCAGTTTCGCCAGTATTGTCCAAAGAGCCTGTCTATTTACTGTGTCGAATGCTTTCTGCAGGTCAAAAAAATAGCATAGAGCGGGACATTTTGCTCGCGGGACTTTTCTTGAAGTTGACGGGCACAAAAAATCTTGTCACTAGTTCCTCTTGTGGGTCTGAAGCCTGCCTGTGTCTCAGAAAGAACTCTGCTCGCGACATGTGATGCCAACCGCCTCATTGCAATTCTTGACAGAATTTTTCCTGCAATTGACAACAAGGATATGCCTCGATAGTTGTCACATGAACTTCTGTCTTCCTTCTTCTTAAAAACTGGAATGATAATAGTTTCCTTCAAGTCGGCTGGAACATCTGCCTTTTCCCAGATTGCTGTGAACAAGGGCTTCAGTTTGTTACTAAAAGGGACTAGAGCGGCTTTAGAAACTTCCGGAGGAAGACCATCGGGTTCCGGTGCCTTGCCGCGTTTGAGATGTCTTATTGCAACGGCAATCTCATGCACATCTGGTGGCAGCCCCAACTCTGGAACGACTCGGAACTGAGGTAGTCCATCAACACAATCTTGATCAACGAAAGAAGGTCAGTTTAGCAGATACGAAAAGTGCTCTTTCCATCTCTTAAGAACTGCATCAGGATCTTTGAGAAGAGTATTACTGACAGCTGCTCGAACACAATTGTTGCTGCCTGGCTTGGTTCCGTAGGCGCGCCGGAGCGCAAAGTAAAAGTTTTTGCTGTCATGTTTGTCAGCGTATTGTTGAAGTTCATCAGCCAAATCACTCTACCAGCTGTTCTGGATATTCCAAAGTCTAGCCTGTGCTTCGCTGCGCAGAGTTTTAAAAATGTCATGATTGTGTTTTGTTGGATGCCGAAGCCAAGTCTTCCGCGCGGCATTTTTTGCATCGAGGAGCTTGGTTATCTGCGAGTCATTTTCATCGAACCAGTCCCTGTGACATCGAGTGGCAAGACCAACAGTGTCCAAACACGTCTGATACAGCTTGTCACGGAGGCTCTCCCAGTAGTGTTCGATGCTGGAGCACTGTAAGCCCTCAACAGCAAGCATAATGATGTAGGCTACATTTGGAGGAAAGCTACTGGCATCGCATGGAATGTTCTCGCGCCAGGTCGTTTGGTGCTATAAGTTTAAGTATAGCGAGGCGTTCTTATTTGTTGGAACGCCAGCTGCTCATACAAACTAAGGTAAAAGTCATAGCAAGCCTAGTTCATGGAGATAGACTGTGCAGGCTAGAACCACGAGCGATGTTGCCGTCGCTTCTTAAAAAGTCTTTTTGTCGGTTCGTATCCGCCTGAAAGAGGAGCTTGAGAATACGTTTGCACTTCTGAGG
>Ga0209367_1001775_pt1 | contig 27394 bp, 19 predicted proteins | sample WorMetLIZISLAND2_FD_187412 | JGI IMG/M metagenome (GOLD analysis project Ga0209367, IMG submission 187412) | Marine gutless worms symbiont microbial communities from Max Planck institute for Marine Microbiology, Germany - Olavius geniculatus... ...
GTTTATTAACATGTTAGTACGAACAAATAAGTTCTTAATTTCTCTTCGTATATCATCATCATCATTCAAATTATTACTCAACATGTGACCGAGATAACGAAACTGTGACACAGAGCTAAGCTTGCAACTGTTCATAGAAAAACAAGGAAAATCATCTACAATATGTTTATTTCTACTCTTTGGTTTAAAAATCATACAAACAGTCTTTTTAGTATTGCACACAATATCAAGTTTAAAACACCATAACTCAAGCAGCTTAATAAGTGCCTGCATCGCATGCCATGATGGACTAAGCAGAACCATATCATCAGCATATGCTGTTGCGGTGCAGTTTGATTTTTTAAAGAATACGCGTCATTTGATATTCACTCAAGACATTACTATGGTGTGACCAGAGCATAGGAGTTACGAAACCGCGCCATACGCATCACATATGACAATCATTTGACGTTTGATATAAACCGCGAAATTTCACTCGCATCCGGCCCGTTATGGCCAGTAAAATATCTCAGTGCTGTTGTAATACCTGGGTAACCTATTACAGCTGCTTTCATTTGATAGCTGTTCACACCAATTTCTGTTTCTGCGCCTTTTAATGGTTTTCGACCTATGAGTAAGTTCCGGACAGACAAACGGATCGAGGGACGGGCAAAACGCATAATTGCGGCCTATAAGAACGGCCGTGCAGTAATATCGCGTCGATCCTCGCCGCCCCATTTATCGTTGTGTGTCGCGTGTGTATTTTATAGCACAGAGGACAAATGCAGTCATGACGTCTAGCTTGCAGCTTTCTGTCAACAGCTCAAACGCGTCGACATCTGCATACTACGACTATTATGACGACTTTATCTGTAGCATCTACGATTTCGCCATCGAGGCACTGTGCATCGGTCTCCTCTGCGCGTTCGGTTTCGTCGGTAACAGCCTGTCGACGATCTGCCTGCTGCGAGACGGCTCCAAGTCGGCGACACCGTTTCTGCTCGTCTCGCTTCAGTTCGCTGACACTCTGTTCCTGATCGCAGTCGTCTGGCTGCGGGTGATCACGTCCATCGAGGAGACTTTCCCGGACGAGGCTGCTTCGATTGCCTATCTCAAGCCGTACATTGGCAAGTACGCCTACCCGTGCGCCATGGTCGCAGAGACCGGTACGTCGTTGTCTTTTTGCCACGCCGTTCTGTTAATTAGATTTACAACAGTTTCGTGCTGCACAAAGTAGTGCTTGTATGCTTTTACTTTTTCTTAGAACTTTTCTACAGCTTATCACGACTGTGACTGTTCTATATAATCATCAGAATGTTCTATTGCTGTGTATCTGTTGAAATGTGCATTTTTATATCAGTCATATTGACTAAAATTTTGATCGTTTTTGTTTTGCTGAAGTGCATAAGCAAAGCTTTTTGGGCCGTCGATTGACCGCAAATTTATTTTGCTATGGCTGATAACAGACAACCCAAGTTTTTCACTTAAGTTGTTGAGATTAGATAGTAAAAACAGGTGTCTTTTTATATTTGAACACATTGTATATTATGTAGAAATTGATTAAGTAATTGTTATTTCACATTAAAACAAACACTTGAACAAAACACGATACAAAAAATGTTTGGCATAAATTCAATAAAAGCTGTAAAAAGAGTAATAGACAGTTGACAATAAATGATCATTTATACATATTGTCGGGGGCTTGTGGCTGCAGGTACGATCTACATAACGGTGTTGGTGACCGTAAATCGCTACTTGGCCGTTTGTCGTCCGTACGCAGCTTCAGACACGACGGCCGTCAAGCGACAAGCTCGTTGCTACGTTGCTCTCGTAGCCACGTTCTCCGTTCTCTTCAACGTCCCCAGATTCTTCGAGTACAAAATCGCGGACTCCGAACTGCGCGCCATGCCCACGTGGCTTACCACGAACTTCTTCTACAGGGTATCAACGACGATCACATGTTACTAGCACGCACCGTCCACGAACAAAATGAAAGTTTGCTTATTCAAGTCTCAACTAAAAAGCCGCGTTGCTTTAAATCCTGTGCTCAGCGGCGGCGTGAGTCAAAAGGCTACAAGACAGAAAGTTGCGGTTTTGCCAAAGACATCGGCAAATTTACGATATATGATTATGGTTGTTCAAAATTTTGGCAATTCTCCTAAAAGTGAAAGATTTCCAACCTCTTGTTTTGTATTTTTGGTTAAAAAATTTTCTTGACAAGCTAAAATTTAAGAAGAAGGGTAGATGCCCTTTTGCCCCTCTTTGCTAGGACGCCACTGACAACGCCAGTATTCGATACTGTAGTTGAAGTGTCAGCCCACTAAAACAAAAGCCGCTAAGCTTAAAGTTACATGATTGAGTATGTGACAAAAATGATTGATGGGATAAATAACATGCACTGGAAAAGTGTCATTCAGGCAGGCTGTCAGTTTAATTTGCATGTACATAACACATAAACGTAAAAAACTTTCAAGTGGAATAATAAACCGAGCACACCATTTTTAGTTTCAGTAAACCACCCACGAAGCACAGGTGCTACAATTGGTATTTGTTCTGCGGCACAATCGTGTGATGGAATTTGTCGGCGATATTTGTCGTCGATGCCTATTAAAACGTGTAAGTCATTTCTGGAACGAACTCGTGAAATTAGAGTTACACTATAGATAGTCTATAACTACACTAGTAAGTAAACTACGTTATAGTAGCCCTGACCTTCCGGTTTCGTTTATAAGCTTGAACTTTGACCTTGACTTTTCAAAAGTTGCATATTTATCGTTTTTGCGTTTTTGGAATGTTGTGAAAATTGGATTCGTTAGCCTACTTTTTGAGAAATTCTGATACGTGCGAAGAAACGAGCAAACGAGTCAACGTACAAGCTACTTGGCAGAGGTTATTCTGTCGTCGTCTGTGAATCGTAGCTTTGACGACGCACTTTTATTAGCATCATGAATAGCTTCGTTTTGGCGTTACACCTCAGCTCGCTCGACCCTGGGTGTTTTTGAACCATTGTTTGAGGCTTTGCTGTAGAATGTTTGTGCCGAAGGTTCTATTTTTCCCAGTAGTAGATACTGTTGTGGTAGACCCGACCCTGCTCGGTTAGGTATGATTCAGCAACAGTTTTGTCTACTTTTGCTAGTGTGTTGTCGTCGCTTTAACTTTGGCAAATTTGGATTTATTTTTTACCATTTTCGCTACTTACCAAAAATTTACCATTTCGCTCCAAATCTGTTGTCACATTACCTTGGAAAATTTGAATGTTCAACGTTTAACTGTTCAGAAGTTAACCTATTTTGTCCGAAAGTAAGGCGCTGTCATGAAATATTGTAATCATGTCAAATGACATCAATAGCATCCAGAAATGGCAAATAAGCTGTAGTAAAGTTCGCGAAACAAAAACGCCTTAGTTCATTGTCTGAAAATGATTGACAGTATTATTCAAAAACAACAGATAGGAAGTGAGGTGGCATTCGTTCATTCCAGCTTTTTTCTACAGTTTATCACCGAATATGATTGTAAAAGTTATCGGACCATTTTGTGGAAATTATCCTTTTAATAACGCTGTCGCAGTTTTATGAGACAGTGTAGTTTTCACTGCTTACATCTGGAATTTTTTCGCCATTAGACGTTGAGCGTAGTTCGCTGACGGCTGAATAGTTTAGAAATGAACTCAAAACGACGTCATTCTGTCGAGCGCATTATCAACGCGTGCTCGTCATGACAGGAGCCGTGAAATTGAAACAAATATCTCAACTGAACTGAATTGGCGCAGCGTGCTGTAGGTGCCAACTCTATAATAGCTGACGACTAACGACACTCGTGATGGCGCTTGTCGGCTGTAGATCATCCACGCATTATACACGTAGATCTTTAAGATGACACACCGAAACACCGTAAAACAGCTTGTTTTTAATGCAGTACATGCGAATTTTTGCAATAAAATACAATTTTTCTGCGTTTTGTAACTCTATCATAAACAGTAAACGGAGTCGACGGCGACTGCTTTCAGATGTTTTTTTTTTATTTGCAACTTCTGCAACTGCAAGCGTTCGATTATCGTCGTAACTCACTCTGCGAAACGCAGTTAAAATCTACTAAAATAGTTGTGGCTTCGTCTTTGCTACATTTTTGGCTAAAAGGGCGTCTATATAGATATGATAATATCAGGCGACCAGCTGCTTATTTATGCAATTACTCGATTTTTTTGTATATAGCAAAACGCCTGCCTAGAAAATTGATAATTGCTTTGTTTTCTAATTCATAGAAGTAATACGGCCAAACGCGATGCAAATCAAAGCGGTGGACATAAAACTGCATAAGTCATGGACGAATAAAATAATAAATCAATTTGTTTGGGTGTGTTGCTTGTCAGCAGCAGACTGCTTTACTATGCAAAATAAATGACCGTAGGAAGATCATTTGCTTGTTTTTCTTACATTACGGACGAAAATCGTGCTTTTTATTTGTTACGTATTTATAATCTAGGCGACTGGTGCAAAATATGGCCAGAATTGCTCAGATGGTGATACAAGCATGAAACGTGGCACAACAATACTTCAGCCTATACTGATCATTTTTATTGCTAGTGCCAACGAGAACTAATCACGGCATAGCAACCGTTGCTAGGCAACGTGTTTTCCTTAAGAACCAGCATTTCTAGACGCTCATGTATAGCAAATGAATGCTGCAGATTAGTTAAAATGTACAAAAGTCATGTATTATTATTTTCCACAACTGAATAAAGTGAATGTCAGACATAATGTATTTATCGGAGTGCATGCGTGCGTGTGTCTGTCTGTCTGTGTGTAGTGGACTAGTCAATCAGACCAGTTTCTGCGTTAAATGCTAATATCTCTAAAACGGTAAACCTTCAGGTCGCTGAAGGTTTACATGTTCTGCGCGTAGTGGAAAGCACCTATATTGTTTTCCGATCGATATGTTTATCTAGTACAACAGTAAAGTTATTACTACTTCCGGTTAGGCAGCCGCCATCTCGGATTTTCGACATAAAGTGGCGTCGGCCAACATCGTTGGAGATTAGAATGTTTTGTACATAGTCGTACTGATACTATCGTTGGAGCGACACGTGTATCTGGAAAGCCAGCGACGTCATTAGTACTTCCGGTTTTGTGGCCGCCATCTTGAATACCGATTTCCATTGACGTCGGCCATAGTCGCTGGAGGTATAAATCTTCTGTGCATAGCGGAGAACACCTATATCGTCTTTGGAACGACATGTCTAATTGTCTATCTGTTGCAGCAGCAAAGTTATTACTACTTCCGGTTAGTCATTCACCATATTAGATTTTCGACACAAAGTGGCGTCGGCCAACATTGTTGGAGTTTCAAATGTTTTGTACATAGTCGTAAACGCCGATGCTGTCGTTAGAGTGTATCTGGAAAGCCAGCGACATCATTAATACTTCCGGTTTTGTGGCCGCCATCTTAAATACCGACCTCCCTCAATGTCGGCACTATCACTACTGAAAAGATTGACCCAGAAGATATAGGGGTAGCCGTTGGAATTGTGTCGCTATGTGCACTAGATCTCTAGAACCTGGGGTCATTTCACCCCCCCTCCCCGTTGCCGACAAACGTCACAAAAAACCGTTGCCGGGACAAGGGTTAAAGAAACATAAGCGCTTCGGTTAAGACTGTTGATGACGATGATGATGATGACGCTGAATTGCTGATAAAATAAATGCAGAGCAGGACATTTTCAGGAAGTAATATTTTGTCGCTGCCATTATGGCTGCTACATTCCTGGCCATTTTATGATGATTTTTCGCAGTCTGTTTTGTATGTGTAAAATCATGATCATAGTACTCTACTGATTGACCACTACTGTCACCTGGTAGTGACGTATTTGTTGCGTGCCGATTTTATTTCACATTTTCCTCTGGTACAAAAAAGTAAATAAACAGACATGCGAAAGTCATTATTCATTCGGCTCTACACATGCCAGCTGTTGACACGCGGCAGCACAGCTAGTCCATGGTGCCGGTGAATGCCTATCTTCCATCGTTTCGGCTCATCGTTGACAGCGCGCTGACGATCTCGTTTAATGTGCTCTCACGCCAGGAACATTGTCGCTTCTCGGTTGATGTTTTTATCAGTTGCACAACATCCGACGCTCGCACTGTTAAGTGTCGGTTGTCGTCCCTAGCGTGTACTCCGACAGCTGCTTTTACAGGGTTGGCACACGCGCTAAATAAAATAAAAAAAAGACAGAATAAAAACGCCGATGACTCCGTTTATTTGTATTTTGCGTTCAAAAACAGATTTGACAACAGACAGAATATAAGCATTTAAAGCAACTGCTTCTCTACTAATTGGCATACAAGTACGAGTACAAGTACAAGTACTGCTTATCACGTGGTGCTGTACAAACTTGCAGAAAACTTGTAGTTTGTTGCAGGGCTTCGCATGTACTGCAATGCGACAAAAGACGACGAAGTGAATTGCTTTATTAGCCGACCGTACTTGGGTAACGGTCGAGTGACTTACTGTTACTGCTCTGGTCTTGTCTTAGTCCAGATTTAAGACGTATTGGCTCGCGAAACACGAAAAACTACGGGGAGATTCCTCCGGGGATTTTCGACCCCTGGATATGAATCCCATCAGAGCGGGCGGCGCATGAGCGCTGCTCATCTGGATATAGTCGGCGTTCGCCTGCAGTCCAGTAACTACTTCATTAGCAGCTGAAAGGCATCGCATGCGGAGCGCAGATTAGCTCGTCGTCAGCGCTGAAAATCAGGTTTCACTGGGTTTAGCATAGGACTGCAGCGGCCTGCAGGAAACCTAGCGAGCAGCAGCAAAGGATGTCGTGATTTATGCTGAACTAACAGTGCTGTCACAAAAGATTCCAAACTGCGTCCGAGTGTTCAGTTAAGATAGATCGTCAGTAGTGACGACAATGCAAATGAAATGAGCAGCGGACACCGACCAACGACTGTTGTCAGGCTGGCTGACTGCCGAATAACGACCAGTCGATGAAGTGGAGTTGTTTGTTACCTCCGTGGTTTGTTACGAGGAGAACTCGTGCTGATGAGCACACACGATCAGCTGATATTCTCCGCTGACTTCATTTCGCTGAATACAAGTCGACGGCTGCAGCTGCTGCCTCGGCTGTGCGTGGTATCCGGACAACGCGACTCGGCCACCGGAAAGATGCGGCCTCATTCCAATATTCATCGTGGCGTGGCGTCGCCCATGATTATGCCGCGATATGGGGACTGGATTCAATCTTAATTTGTGACGATGTAGGGACTGCTTCTGCATTGGCTAGCCATCGCAATACAGGGAGGTTCGGAAAAAGTAATGCACCAACGTTTATGAGTTTGTCCGAAAGGGATTAATGTGAAGATTTTTTTCCGGCACACTGCACAGTAAAGTAAATCGGTAAACGTTCGACACATACATTTTTTGATTACTTGTGATTATTGTACTACCGTTAGGTTAAATAATCGGCGTGCCGTTTATCTCACATTCTCTCCTTGTCACTGTTCACACGTAATAAACCAGAATCCCCAGTTTTTCAGATCACTTGCGGTCGACGACTAAGTACTGGTATCCAGTGTATAAACAGTCTGTTCTAGGATAATGAGAGTTTTTCGTATAACCCAAGCGGCAGGTTGCATGCAGTATGTGTGATTAAAGCGTAGTCGACGTCGCGTTATTTCTGATCAAATCTACCGTGTATAATCAATGCCCCTCATCTCCTGTATGCGCTGGTTGTCGCCAAACACTATCAATCATCTTGTGTTTTTTCTGGACCAAGATTAAAAAAATTTGACACTACAAAACATGAGCGAGCGTAGGCCTAATACAAAAAAACTTCAGTAAAACATCTATTTAAACACCGGCGAAAATGTTTAATCATAAAAAGAATTCAACAAAGAAACTATTTGACTACAGCAATTTTGAATTTAAAAATATTTTAAAACAATCCGTGTGGACGCTTTGAGATTAACAGTTTATTTTTGGACGGGCAAGAAAGTTGGACGGTGTATTCTATAAATTTTTTTCTGAACCAATTTTTGACCAGTTCATTCGCCATCGTGTCGGCCTATAGCTTGTTTTAGCAGCATGTACGCGATTATAGGAACAAGTGCCACATCCGGTTCATCTAAAAATGTAACAGTGAATAAATTCTGATAAACGGTCCAGTTTGGCACCGATTTATCTGGGATATGGTGTAGACTCTAATCACTCTACTTAGAGTTAGCATAAATCGGTTAACCCCTTGTCAAAATTACTTGTGTGATCCACGATTTCCACACGTTTTCCGTTTTATTTTACGAAAATGCTGTTTTCAGCTTCGACTGAGTGGCGTGTGGTGTTGTGCGCGCGTGTGCAGATAATCTACTCCACGGCGATGTACTTCCTCATCATGTACCTGATTCCGCTGATCCTACTAGTGATACTTAACTACCAGCTGATGACGACGCTGAGACGCACCCGGCGCAAGCGAGACTCATGGCGCTCGACGCGCCGAAACGAAGACCAGGCAGAACAGACCAGTCGCTCCGAGGACGAGATAGAGTTAGTACCAGCTCTGAGCACTAAATCTGTACCACGACAAGTTAAATACGTTCTGTGTGCTTTGAGGGATATCACTCAGGACAACAGCCAAAGTCGTTGCATGCGACGAAGAACGAAAGCGTTCATCCGAGGACGAGAGAGTGGGCTAGCTCGATCTAAGAACAGAACAAACGCTACGAAGACGATAAAACTTCGAGGACTATAGATCTTTCCGAGTACAACAGAGCGAGTTTATTAGGTTTATACAACGCCGACGAAATTGATGAATGTTGGTAAACAACTGTTCCGGTGACGAAGTCATTGCGTGGAAGGATGAAATAGTCGGTCCGAGGACGAGATAACCCGGATGTTGATCGTCGTCATCCTGGTCTTCGTCTTCTGTCAGAGTCCAGCGTTTATCACCCAGGCGTTGCCGAGTGTGCTGCCCGATGCGACTCTCTACTGCCCGTTCTCGTACTTTTACTACGCGCGAATCAGCGACCTGCTCGTCGTCGCCAACTCGTCGCTCAACTTCGTCATCTACTGCTTCTGCAGCCGACGATTCCGTACCATTCTGCTCACACTGCTCGGCTGCAGGTCAGCCGAATAGACCCAAGACCTGTATAGTCGCTCGCTGTTGTTTTCAATTGTACGTCGTTAGACCGGAAAACTAAGTAGTCAAAAAAGAGACAGGAAAAACGTGACGACCGAAAGGAAGCCCGAATGTAGAAGCGGCGACGGCCATAATGAAGAAGGATGAAGGGAAACAAAGCACCGGCCACCCGCTAGTAGGACACACGCGTATCACCAAGCGGCGAGCGCTGAGCGAAACTGTCAGCTTTCTCAATTAACTTTGTCAAAATTGCTTGCTCGATTCATTACAGTTTGCAAAGGTCGCTATTACGCCGTTTTTTTCGCAGCCGGACGTCGTTTGTTTCCGGCGCTAGAAGCTTAGCTTTGTGCGCTCCTTGACAGACGGCAGATGAGGATGACTCGACGTGATGTGCACTGTATCGGGGATATGTTGCTGCTGAGATTGTTCGTGGCGACGTGTACGCTGAAATACAACGTCGACGTACATACGACTTATAGGGCCATGACTTTTCGGTAGCGGATCCGTTAGTCAAACAGTTAAGCCCAAACTCCACTACTTAGATTTGTTATGGATTTGTCGCACAGTGTATACTTACCACAAATTTACAACAAATTTAAGCAAATGAGTTCGACTAGATATCGACGGATGTAGGCCTATCCAATGAGATAACCGTTACATGTACATATTCGGATTGCAGCAATGCGCTCCACTTTTACACTAATTTTCTCTTAGCACCGGTTTTATCCCTGACATTAATGTTGTCGTTATAAACTAGCTCTTAAACAGGAAACGATGTCGGCGCCTATAGGCGACATGATATGTGACCGTCCGCTTTATCGTAATTCTCTACCGGAAGCTTATAACATGATCACTACTGGAAACCATGCATATCATCGACTTATGCTATCTGTAACTTGCTTGCAACTTATAGCGCGGGGCTATCGCGGATGCAACCGACCGACTATAATTGTCCGATTACGCAACATCGTGCGCAGTCTTCGTAAGGTTTTTGACGTACATTAAGTTAACATTTGACGTTTTTAACTGAAAATAATTGTCACACCGATTACTTCTGCTGTATATACAACGTATACGCCATGTTCTTTTTTGTTTTTACTTTTTTACGCGCAACAGCATGTAATGCTTCGGGCGTCTTATCTATCGTCAAGGCGTCCGTGTGTCTCTGTCTGTATGTCTGTCAAACTCTGCGATTGTATCAAAATGGTTCAAACTAGGATTACGAAATCTTCACTGTCGATTGTCGACTGCCTCGAAGACTCTTAGTTTGAGGATATGTAAAGTATTTGCTTCAAAAATTCGAAAGGAATCACCCCGGTTGAAGGCAATAAATCAGAGGGGGTACGAAAAAATTGGCGATTCTGAGCCAATTAGTCGCCGTATCTCAAAAACGGTGCGAAATAGGGTTTCGGTTATTATTAATTACTAATAGAAAGTTTTATACGTTCTTTCAATTGACACCAAAATCAACGATCTTGAACGAGCGTGAACTCTAAAATAAAGTGTTTGGCGGGTTTTTGTGATTTTAGACTGCGGCGCACAATTCAAAAAGGAATTACGCCGAAATGGCTGGACAAAGACAACCCGCATACGAAAGAGCATTAAACGCAGATTTCAGCAGTTTAAGTTTCGACCCCCAGACGTTCAAGGAATCTTGCGTACGGGGGCCTCAAATTTGGGTACCCCCTCCAAAATGCGCGATTTCTGCTAATGTCAATAATTTAGCGTGAAAACGGTAGCAAATAGTCACAAGCACTACTGACGAGCTTTCCGGCGGTACTTACATTTATGACCTTAAACGATCTTGAAATCCAGAAAGCGGGTTTTTGATGATTTTTTGCGATTTCTGGCTACAACGCATATTTTTATCATAGATTGCGCCGAAATAATGGAGGTAGACCGAGGCAATCTGCACCAAAAACTTGAAGCATAAAACGTAGATTTTAACTCTCTCCGAGTTTCGATTTTTTAGCTTCAAGGGGTCCTCTGTACAGAAGCGTCAAATTTGAGTACCCTTTCGAAGCGCATTATCATTTTATTGCACATTGTACGTTGATTCTCCAGGTGGTAGCACCGGTGCTGTCACGCGTCACGTGAGCTCTGATCAGATTACTTGTTTAGAGTTAGGCGCCTGTGCGGGAGAGCGGGAGATGGTTGGACAAGGAACGTAGAAGGGTTCATAGGACGGCCGCATAATAAACTGTTTTAAACGCAGTTTTGTTAGAGTTTGAGTTAGCTGTAACGTATGGCAATTTGCAGTCATTGTTTATATTTTACTGACGATCAAAATCGACCGCGCGCCCAACTAATGGTAATTATTTTTTTCACGAAACCTTTTATCAATACGCTATTTATATCGCTCTGTTGTAAAACGCAATATCACTCATTGGCGGTATGTGGACCTTTTTATTAACTTCTGGCCCTAAAAATAATAAATTTTCAATTTGGTTCGCCACGAAATGTCAAGCCTATACCTGTTTCTGCCGATGTAAATCACTATCTAATCGTAAAGACGGTTGCTGTTACGCTTGCTAATCACTGCTATGATGTGTGTGTTGCGAGTCCTGTGAGTTGTCACTAAAGAAGCACGCGTTTAACATGTACCACAGAATGTTGCAAACAACGGTGTTAAATCTACAGAATATGCCGACTGAGAGAAACTGTGCTGTTCGATGACATTAACAGCAGATCAATCAGTTGTTGCGGATCTAGCACAGAAGGATGACGAGGAAGAAGCCGACGACGGTAAATATGACGGTTAAGAACAGTGCCCAATCTTCCAACACTCGCAGCCAGCTGACGTACACTCTGTTGCGGGCTTCGACGACTTGCGGCCTGCGGAACAGCTCGCGCAGCTCGTGTCTGGCGTAGGCCAGCAGCCAGGTGAGCAAATGATGGATGGTCATCAGCACCGGACGTATCCAGACCCAGACCCTGCGCGGAGTAACCGCCGAGCCACGCGGCGACAACGAGACTGACGACGGCTTGATCGGTGCACGCGGTGGGCTTACAAGCGCGCGTTTGATGGGCGTGAGATCAAGTCTATCTGACAGATCGGTCACCGCGCTGCATTTGCCCAGACCGCGTCCCCCGGGCGGGCGTTTGACGGCGACGTTGAGCAGGTAGTCGTTATCGATGTCGTCGTCGACGACGTCCGTGTTGGCAGCGGCGCGTCTCAGCGGCACGCCGCCAGGCTTGCTATGAACCGACGAAGCTTGGTCTGGTGATGTCGCTTTCTTCTTCTTCGTCTTCTTCTCGGCTGTCGGAGAATTGTCTTTGACAGCGTGGAAGCCGGCGGCGGAGGGTGACGTCTTTCGAAGTATCGGTCGAGGCGACGGCAATCCACTCGACGTGGTTCTCAAAGATTTTCTGCCGCGGTCTGGCGACGACGACGTCGCCGCAGGCACGCTGGTGACGGCTTCCGGTTGCGGTGTGTAGCTGGCGAGTTCATGCGACGGCACACGACGACGTCGACTTCGACCGGGCGACACAGACTGGCCACGTCTCTCGCTCGACTCCAGTGTTTCGTTGGGCTCGCGCCTCTCAGCAAGGTCCTGGTAGTCGTAGTCACGCCGGGCGACGTCAGTTGGCGGCAACACGTCGACAAGTCGCTGCGGTGGAGAGTGGGCTCTCAACATCATCCTGGCGCGCTGCTGCTGTCCCACGTCCACGTCGCTTGCAAGTCTCTCAGGCTCCGAATTCAGAGACTCGTTACTGTCAGTGAAGATCCGGCGCGGCGGCATTCTTGCCTCGTACTGGAGCGGTTCGACATTTCTCTCGCGATACCTCGGCGGACTCGTGCTGCAAGTGGGTTTCGTGGCTGCTCGAGGTCCTCGCTGGGGCGGTGGAAGGTCCCGCTGCAGCCGGCGTTCTGATGGATAGTAGTCGGACCTTTGTCGCATGTCCAGATCGTCATTCCTTACCGACGAACACTTGTCGCTGTCTTTTTCTCCAGCGTCAAATTTTGGTTCTGGCAGCCTTTGATGTTCTTTTTGATAGCGTTTCTGCAGCCGTCTCTCGGCGGCTCTCTGGCGCCAGTCATGGTCAGGGATGCTTCGGCGGCCTCGCTGTGTCGCCATCTCATCGTTGTCCGCGGAAGCCACCTCGTCTCGGTTTGTTGATCTTAGTCGGGTGTCATACAGCGACTCGTTGCTGTCTTCCGATGTCGGTATTTTCTCTGGAGATCTAAGAAGACGCGCTTTTGTTGCGTTGAGTCTTTGACTCTTGTTGCGAGTCGTCGGCGACGAATAAGACAGCGACTCGTTGCTGTCCTTCTCGTCCACGCCGATCGGTTGCGATGTCGACATTCTTGTCGGAGATCTCTGTGGACGGCCTTCGGCGTTGAGACTTCGAGTCTTCCTGCGAATCGTTGGCGCTGTGGGTTTCTTACCCTTGTCGTCGTAACTAAGATTGCCAGTCGAAGCTGGTGCATGACTGGTGCTGTTTGTGGTCGAGCGCTTGTCCTGCGTGTCGTCGTCATCGTCTTCGTCGTCCTTCTGTTCAGTCGGCAGCATCTCTCGTGAGCCTCGTGCCGCCAGTCGTACCTGGGCTGGTTGGTGTTGTGCGTCGCTGTCGCTGCTTGGCTCTCGGCTACCATACCTCAAAGTCGCTCGCTCGGGAGTCGGCCTGTCTCTGATGGAGCTTCTCCGTGGCTCGGCGCTGCGCGAACTGTCGCGTGCCGCCGTCATGGTCGTCGGCTTAACCTCGGTCTGGCTGGCTCGTCTTGCGACTGGCTTCTCAGCAGTGTCCGGATAGTCGCCGCCGTGGTGCTGGCTGAATGACGCCGCACGTCGTGCTTCCTGTGTGTCGGCGGTCCGGCGAGGCTGCTCGTCGTCGCCTCTGAATGAAACGCGCTGCTGTTTCGTCTGCAATCCGCCGCATTCGCTGTCTTTTTTGTCCAGCTGCTTAGCGGTCGGATTTGTCGTCTGGTCGGTGGGTAGATCGTAGCCGGTGCCCGTCGGTTTCGTCTGATCGTTCACGTCGCCTGACTCGACGCCGCACGCCGCTAGCAAGTTCGAGTATCCGGTAGCCCTGGTCAGCTGTCCAATGTTTGGATTATTATGTGCGGCTGATGTTTTATCAAACGTGCCGATGAGATTTTTTACGCGCCCGGCCCAATCCATTATGTGCTTGGACTTGCTGTCGTCCGCTGTGAAACTGTTGCGCACCATATCCGTCCTCAGATTGCCCGTTTCAGTCATTCCGCCCGGATCTGGTGATGGCATTCTCCCAGTCGCTCCTCGTTCTGTCGTAGCTGATGCTGTTCTCTTCATTTTATTAACTATTTGCTGTATACTGCATTAGTTTACGTCCACTACGTTCAGGGTGCACGCATCAGTTGTTAATTATTCTCCATCCGGGATTTCACCGCCTGCAAAACAACAAAAACAACCCTACAGGTTATGTTAGCCTACACAAAGTTAAGCTGCACAATGCTCTGGTGATAGTGTTCTTATTCCGCGACAATTCGTGAGCTCTAAAATTATTGTGCTGTTACGTTTTCAACTAGGCCTAATTCTGTTAAATATTACCCATGCACTGATGATTTTTTAAGCAAACGAATGGTCATTAATTAGTCTTCATTTAAGAGCACCACTCAAGTAAGCCGAATAGCATTTGCTAATAGCATTAACCGCAGCTAGTGTTAATAAAATCTAGGCCTATTTGAACGTGACAACAACGACGCTATAACGTCAGCTGATGTGCTCATATCTCGTAATATGCAAAGCAATAGCCTACCGGTAATAGCGACTAACTGTTCACAATCAGTTCTTAAGCTTATCGTTGAATTTAGTTTCCAGTATAAGCCTAATACATGCATTAAATCTTCCGATAAGTTTAGAACGTTCAGATTTTAGTCCAGCTTGGCTTGTATCACAACGTTGCGTATTATTCACTTGATCAAAAAACGAAACACGAAGCTGATTATGCTACTAGCCTGACAGGCCGAAAAAAAGACGTTATAGCTCATTAAACCGTTCCCATGTCCGTAACAAGACTCGAATACTTGTCGTGAAAACTACTGCGAATGTTCCGATCTGTTTACCTCTCTGATCAGATCCGATGAGGGTGATAACAAAGCAGGTTTGTTGCCAGCGTGTGTGTTAACTTCTCACGACATAGGTCCATATACTCACATGTGATGAACAAAGCGATGACGTCACGACGTTGATGAACATAGCGCAAGCCTATTAATTTTATTACGGTCTGGGACGTAACTAAAGGATACAATTAGGCCTAACTGATTCTACAGTACTTCCCCTTAGGGTTGATACATAAAATAATATCTCAGTTTGGAGAGGCTAACATAAGTCCCATGATTACGTATTTCACGTCACGATAACAAACAGTTAGCCAACTTAGCTTAGTGTAGGCCTATCGCTATTTGTGTCAAAATATTTGCACGGAATTCAACGGAAAACAAGTTGCCGATATTTTGACATGAAAAACTGCTGCATCGACTTTCAAAAGTGTAGCAGTCGGTCATTAATGCTTGGATGATCTCTAACGTCAGACACATTAGAGCTAACTATATTGGCCCGGTGCCGACATATTCTACGGCCGTCCACCTAGCCATTAGACAGTACTTGCTTATCTTGAACGTCGAATGGAATTCAAAATTTACAGTTACACTGCCTGGCTAAGCGTGGTGTGTGTGGGCTGGTTCGTAAACAATGATGCGAGATATGCGTCATTTTCCGGATATTTTTTGACGACCGGCAACCTTGATCTCTGACTTTTTGAGCTGAAAAATGGCATACCAGTTATTCTTGCCCTGGGGAAAGTTCAAGCCCATTTTATTTTCTTTCTATACCTTTTCGTTGTCAAATTAACGAAAAGGTATAGAACGCGACAGACAGACGCACTGACAGGCGGACGAGCACGATCTGTAATGGGGCCTATCAGAACGAACGCACAAAACTCCTTGCGTATCTGCGTACGTTTTATCAGGTCTAAAAATTTCCACCTGTTCATTCGACGCCGCATTAATGATCTAATGGATAGTAGCGCCTTCTCCAAAGAGATGAAACGCCAGGCGGACGACAGGAAACTCAGAGAATGCAGTCTTGAACCTTCCCTAAGGCAAAACATGCAAAGCAAAAAGTCTATATTAGACCCATGTGGGTGCATCGCGTTCATTATTCGCATACAAGAAGTTTCATGATGCAACACTGAGCTAAATCCCGGCTTCGCAAATGAATAGCCTACATCTCTGCTTTAATAGTAACACAGCTGTGTGTTATTTTCGTTACTGGCTGGCTGTGAAAATATATGAACAGTTCACTGCTATGTTTTTACAGAATGCAGACGCGCTGACTAACAAGAACATTCACCTGCAACCAGAAATAACTGAACACAAAAAATGCATTTCAGATTCATACATAAACAAAAAACAGAAAAAAAAACAGAAAACGTCCTGTGTACAAAAACAACCTCGACCATCACGTGACAGAAGACTTAGAAGTGAAAACGTGAGCAAGTCGTCATGTAGATCATAGTTATGAACATTAGTCCGTATCAGTAACAACGCCTAACATCATCATAACAAGAAGCCCAGCCGTCGCTAGGATAGCCGACCGTACTGGTTGTCAGTGACTTTTTTTTACGTTATTTGAAAGCCAATATGCCACTTCCTATTAGAGATCAATAGCAACCTAGGCCCTATCTTGCACCGTTTAGCCACAATTCATCCGTTACAGACAGACGGACGACAACCATGTCAACAGCTCGACCGTTACTAAAGTACGGTTGGCTAAAACCAACTCCCAAATATCCTGTCCCTTGGGGAACATAGCAGCTTCTAACACAATGTTACAATACAGTGCGCCTGTCAAACCGCATGTCCTTCCGTCTAACGCGTATTCAATAACAACAGTGTACACACTAAATAAGTAACTCAAAAATCCATGCCAAATACACGAGCGTAAAAGCTTGATATGGAAATGGAAGTACTGTAATAAATTAACATGGAGACAGGCAAGCAACAGGGAACACAATAGACCAATGCCAGAAGGCCCCATGCCAAAATTAAGAGTTCCTCATCTGTATATTTCCACTTTACATAAAATATTCGGCAAACAGAGATGAAACACAAAAACCATGATCTAACTGTCTAAGTTCCTTGAATAATACAAATTCTTAAAATAACACACTGCATCGACCAACTGATAATAATTACTACTAGGCCTAATACTCACAATCATGCATGCACTACTATTATTCTTGATTAATCATCATCAGCGTTTTTTTCAGCAAAGTATAAAAAGCTTAGAATTAAACATCAAGTTGCATAGTAAACAGCAAGGACACTAAAGGCACGAGTGTGACCAGCAGAATTCACTTATAGGCAGCTTTTAACAAAATTATTCAGCATCGGCAGAATCATCACCGTTCTGATATAAACTAACCTTGTCATATTCATTCAGAAGAAAAGTGTAGATATTAAGTTATTACCCATTCTTTCTGAGATGCTGATTATAAAAAAAGAAAATAACTTCACTTGAAGTGAATTCATAGAATGGACCTATCACGCTTTTGTCACACCTTTGTAGCTTCAAACGATCCTGACCTAAAACTATATAAAATTATGTAAAGATTTAGGAAAAAATATCCAATTAGCCCCCCTCCCCCCAAAAAAAACTTGCACAAATTCTGCAGGCCTGACGCAAAATATTGAGAACAGAAAAAAAACAACCAAAATGCGAATAAACAGCACATAACCACAACACAATGTCATGGACAAAACTGAAATCATCCGCATAACAATGCACATGCTCAGCAACAGAATACGCATCAATTACGTCAAACTAAACAGCTATTACAAACGAAATGCAAACTCATTCATTGTCATATTTCACATCAAACTACTGACGAAATAACTGGCAAATTATGCAGGAAAAGAAACTGTAAAGTTCATTTTTGTAGACAAACATAAAGCAAAAGTATTCTTTATACAGAACAGAGTATTTCGAGTAAAAAATACACATACACAAATCATATCAGATTTTTGCTACACTTTTCAAGAAACTATTTTTATAGCCAATTAATGCAAATTGCGACCAACGATTGCTGAAAAGACGGAAGATATTGCCAGATATTACTCATACAATACAGAAATGAAAGCAGTAAAATGATAAAACCAGCAAGCATTTATACAGCTTATAATCACAAACATTACATAGCAGATCTCATTTATAGTTCCAGACAGACAGAATTAAACACAAAAATGTTACAATTGCAGCGCAACGTCCTGAAAATGTTTGTGGAAATATGTAATTGGAAACAATGTACTGATAGTAGAAGGTATCTCTGTTATTTACTTTCTACATTTAACGTCATAATTACTGACAGTTTGTCATCATTCACAAGTTGAGTGCCTTGCCATCCTGTTCATATTTGTTATCGTTTCTATTTCGGGAGTTTGAATGAAATAAATGAAAATGGAGGTAACTGTAAACACAGAAACTGTTTTGTTTGGAGAACAACTGGAGGCCGTTAATGCTAAAAACAGGAAGAGTGACTTTTAACTGCGACATCATTTATATGCAAACTGCAATCACAAAATGCAACTATCAAATATATATGTGAACTGCACACAAAACATCACGTGATGCTACAGAAATAACATCACAATGCTCTGGTCCACAAAGTTCTGAAGCTAGGATCAAGTTAAAGCTTATTCGAAACAATCATGTGGAGGTAACTAGATCCACATTGGAATGTCCAGTTAATTCTAATTCATTTTTGACAATCGTATTTCTGATCATCACTAACTTATAATAGCACATTGACTGCTAACTTAAATATTTTCTAAATCGAGCAAAAAGCCGCTTAAGCTTAGCATCACCTATCTGCAAATCGGTGCAGTACTAATTTGTCACTAACAGAAACAACAGAAAATGTCAACATCTGAATGACACAAAAGCCAACAAAACAAAAACTCACTTCAGTTCTGCCTAAATGGAAGCATTCTGAGTAACTCAGAATCACACAGTTTGCTTTGCTGTGTGTTACAAACTGACAGCGCTGCACACATCCCAGACAGCAACGAGTTAGAGAGTCATTTATGAAAGCACACACTGATATGCAGATATTATATACACAGTGTTTCATAAAAATGACCCATTTTTCTTTCTTTCATAATTCACTCAAATGATGATCAATTTACACAAATTTTTACCAGTTGTAGCTGAAGAAATACTAATTCAAAATATTTCAACAAAATATGGCAGTTGATTAAATATTCTTTGCTAGTCATGATGCAATGCTGACATCATAATGTGTCACGAGTACAAGCTTGCTAGTCTCAACTGGTGCATTCAGTTGCTACCCTGCTTTAATAGTAAACTTAATCTAGTTCGCTGATGAAAAATGTTCATTGTGTCAGCTCTAAGCAACATGAGGGCATGAAATCAGGCATCTTGCGATCCAAAAACTCAACCACTTTGCAAGCTCGGTGTGCTACTGCACTGTCTTGCTCGAACATGTGAAAATCCAACTATCCCCACTGACACGTAAATGTGATTGCTTAGCATGTTTTTTTGTAGCTTCAACTGTAAAACTTCAAGAATTTGTCAAGAGGGAACCAGATTTTTCACCATCAGAACAGGGCAGCAACTAACAGCACCAGTTATGACTAGCAAACTTGTACCCGTGACACATTATGATGTCAGCATTACATCACAACGTCGACTAGCAAAGAATATTTAAGCAACTGCCTAATTTTTGTTGAAATATTTTGAATTAGTATTTCTTCAGCTACAACTGGCAAAAATTTTGTGTAAATTGATCATCATTTGAGTGAATATGAAAAAAAACAAAAGGGGTCCTTTTTTATGAAACACCGTGTATTTCACTCACACAACTCACTTGGTTAACACTAACAACGCGGGAGTACAATGGCACCATGTGTTAAAATGTTGGGTCTACGAGGAGGAAAACAGACCGTTGCAACTTTCTGACACACAGCTGCCAACTTTCCAAGAGAGGAGATATGAATGCTCGATATTTCAATTCTGTCTCTAAATTCCTCCAAATGTATAATTTGCATCCACAAATTGGGTATTTTTGAAAAAAAATTTCTGATAAAAAAATGTTCAGACAGATTAAAATTTAGGCGAGAAGAAACTGCTTCCAGTCTCCCCTGTTAACCATCTAAAATTAGTCATTAAAATGGCATGATAGAAATGAAGATTAATAAAAATTATAATGAAAAAACAAGATTAATTTGGAAACAGATTTTGAACTGCACAATTTGTAAAGCAGAGCAGATGCGATTCAGTTCAAAGCAGAATGCCCAAAAACCATTTCAAATGCAAACAATAGCATAAAGCTATTACAAACTTAAACAACTAATAACCTACTAACCGAACAATGCCTCTGTATAAATATAAATAGCTCATAGTTAATCCGACTTTGATTCAATTAGAACATCCATTAGGCAACAGTTTCACGATTAGTCAACCCATCAATGCCATCAGGTTGGCCACTAAAACCGTGGCCAGTTTTTGGAAAAGCTGTGGCCATTAGTCACAGACTACTGCAGTTTAAAACTGCATTTTATGTTGACATTCAAAGTACCTCGTTTGGCTAAGTGTTTCGACTGCGAAAAAATAACACTCCAGGTCCCTGACCATATGGCAGAATACCTAAAGAAAAGAAGTCAACATGGATGCTCCATTACGTTAGGATCGGGACTTCTTTTCTTTACCCTGTTCTCGATGGCTCACTCTGTCATATGTGGCCACAGCAGTTTTCAAAGTACACCACTGCCTGGAAATCAAGAGCCTAGAGACTGCTAGAGCTGAATCCGTTGGATTCAGTGGAACTAGAGTCACGTGTCTCCGAGGAAGCCCGGGACGAGACACTGAACGGCGTCTGGGGCTTGCGTACGTTCCAGTGAAGACAGGCAGCAAGTGAGTCGAACCAGTCGTTGACGGGGTCATGGTGACAAATGGAAGCAAGTGGGTACTTGGACGTGCTGATGACGAGCGAGTCGCCCTTCATCAGATGATGTCGCTGACGACCGTCGAAGTGAGCACACGCGTCAACACGAGCATCCGATGACACCGTCACCTGACACATTCAACATTACACACATAATAACGTTATTACTACTATGACATCATACTGACGCCGCTGCATAGGTACACACACACACACACAAACACGCACAGGAGCTACAGCCTATAGATTTCCTGTTGCAGTAGTGACCTTCAAGAAACCAAGGTCAATAATTCTCATGTCATCTGAAAGCCAATATGCCACTTCCAATTAGCATATGCACACACACATACACAGACAGATAAAATGACAAATCCGATGCATCTCTGCCATTCATCACGTTCACTTGGCAGAGATAATAGCATAAGCCTAATACTAGTAACACACTAGATATGCACACACAATAACATTACTACAGCACTCGAGTACATTAACAACGAGCATAAGAGTCAATACATGGGCATCTGACAACACTGTCACCTGTCACGTATCAAACATAGAGGGTGGGACATAAAAATGTGGAGCACATTGCATACCACAGACTAGCTACTATCACTGCAGTGATGGTAATTATTTTGTGATTTGCTGCTACAATATGAATAAGGTATGAAGGCAACAAAGACAACAGAATTAGATCTAGTTGTGGCAATAACACAACATATTTCAATTTTATTAAAACTATGACAAAACAACAATAACAGTATTGTGCATGAGTAACCAGCATCAGTACAATATCGCAATTACAGTGATGTAATGAACGTCATAACAACTAGCTAAAAAAACCCTAGTGTGAAAAAACTGTAGTTCTAATCCAACTATCACTGCTATAGATAAAACTGACACATCTCAAAAATGTTACCTTGACTTCGACGCCGGCAGGGACAATGATCGGTCGGAACGAGAGTGAGTGAGGACAGATTGGTGCAATGATGATTGCCGGTACATTGGGATGTACTATTGACGCTCCAGCTGATGCTGCGTACGCCGTGCTGCCAGTTGGCGTTGATATTATCAACCCTAGAAGCAACCATGCAAGTCCACTAACAACAACAACTACAGCAATGTGTTTTAGAAAATGACTTTATTTTAGTTTACGAGTAAGCAGGTAAAAAAGTAAATTAACAGAGTGCACAATGTCAGTGAAAAGCACACCAAATGGAAAGCACAAAAAATGAGGTGACAGACTAAGATGACCTAAATGCTAGTTTGTAGAAAAAGTTCAGTGTTGAGTGACCATAACATCACTTCATGCCTATAATGAAACATCATTATCGACATGTGCAACATTTTCATTCTAGGCCTACATGTAACAACTGCCACTCTGTGACGGGAGTCCAACTTGACTAGAAACGCTTTTGCAATTTTTTTAAAATTTCACACGAAACTTTATTGCAAGCCAGCTACTGGTAGCTGCAGAGTACAGAGTAAGCCTACTGCAGAGTAAAAATGTATTCAACACTGTGATAGTTAACACAGCAAAGCCAACTCCCAGTTATGAAAAAAATTTTGCTAGAAATTTTTCTCAGATATTTCTAAATTCTTTCTAAGTTCTTAACAAATCCAAAACTTATGCATAAGTTTTTTTGTAACTTTTTCCTAAGTTTTCCTCACAATTCTTTTTGTTGATCACGTTACTCTCTTAGGATTTTTATCAACGTGATTTTTCCTCAGTTTTTGCACAAGTTCAACTGATAAACTTTTGTAAATTAAATGTAACTTAAAAACAACTTAACAACTAACCAACTGAAAAAAACACTGCCAACAAGCTGACTGTATACAACATAACTATTTTTAGAGAATTAATAATTACTAATAAAAAACAGATCAGTGTACATACCATCACCTTGCACAATGGTGACCTGGCGACCTTGAACATAGAGATCAAGTTGACATAGATACGGACTCGCTCCACGGTCAACAACCACCTCATTCAACACCTGCATCAATACAGCTGATGCTAGAAACCACATTTTCTTTCCCACAGACACATGCCATTTACAGTAAGCCCAGCTGTTTTACAGTTTTCAGCAAACACTAGTCTTCAGCATAATATGAGTTTAAAATGTGCAGATGCCAGTCAATGGTCAAGAAAAAATAAATCAGTAACATCACAACAGTAACAGACAATCAATCACTACTGGGCTTTTCTAACAATTATTATGAGACACTTCTTATCAATATGCCAAAAAGCTTCTCGGAAAATGGACAAAGCACTTGAGCTTTCATTTTTTTCCCCAAAAAACTGCATATCACCATCTCTACATTAAACATCAAGTGGTTTCTATATCATCTTTCATTCTCCACATATTTAGTGAACTGCACATTGGCAGTGTCTCAGCATTAGCAATAGTAAAAAACTGAAAACTGATCAATATATACTACAAAGTTATGACTGAAAGTTGGTAGTGTACTTGTTTGACTTGGGTGCATATGCATATGCATACCGTGTCTGGAAAGAAATCATCCCGGACATTTTTGACTGTAATTTGAAGATTATCAGATTTTAATAATTTTTGACACCAATATTTCTCACACAGCTGGCGATCAAATGACTGTCCAGTTTTCCACCACACCCATTATCTGCTTCTGCACTACCTGGGGAAACAAACTCAACGAAATATTGCATTTTTATCCTATTTCGCCAGTTCAGGTTTTCCAGGTAGTGCAAAAACAGACATTTGGTGAGGTAGAAACTAGAATAATCGTTTAAAGGCAAGTGGTGTCAAAAATGTTTGCACCAAAAATTATTAAAATCTGTCAATTCTTCTTCAAGTCACAATCGATAATGTTGGGGATGCTTTTTGATGTATTTCCGTTCATTTCCAATTTCAATGCACATTTCGTTGGTTCTGTTTTCCCTGGGTATTGCAGAAACAGACATCGGGTGAGTTAGAATATTGGATGGTCATTTAATGGCTAGTTGTGCCAGAAATATTTGTATTAAAAATTATTAAAATTGGATATCTCTTCTTTGAGTGACAATCGATAATGTTCGGGATGCTTTTTTTCCAGACACGTTGTAATTACATCTTCAATATGACAATGATTCAATCAACGATGTACTGCATAATACACTTCCACAACCCGTCTCAGGCAACTGCACAGGCTTACATTAAAGATCCCAAAAAGGCATAAAAATTCAGATAAATTGCAACATCAGTATTTAACAGTTTTCCAGGCAGAGTATTCAGCTGAGCAAACAGCAGAGTGGAGACACGATACCAGAATCTGAAGTTTCTCATGCGAGTCCATGGAGGAGTTTTCCCGAGCACGGTTAATGGAACATAGCAGTCTTGTCCGTAGCATCAGACGAACTGACGGACTTTCTGCATTAAAAACCTCAAGAATCAGCCAGTCACAAAAAAAACTGTTATTCCAAATTATTCTTACTATAAATATAACTGTCTCAAGCTCTTTGATGCTCTTGGTTGGCCACTAAGCCTGTAATAAAAATACTGCTGATCTAATTCTGAAAAATGCCTCCAAAAATAACTGATATTAAAATAGAAACTAAAACAGTACCGGTACTATAAATCAATGCTTGTCTGATGGAATCATCATTCAAAAATAAGATGGAACCATCATTCAAAACTAAGATGTACATTATACAAGAAATGAATTATGGATTCAGCAATTTGACAGTTAACCAAATTATTGTCTAAAGTGTCAAGTGTATGGCCCTATAATTATCACGAACATTATTAGTCTAATCATGCATTCTGGTGAACAGGTCTAACAGCTTCCCACACATATACATTTCAGCAAAGTTATCAATTACTAGACCATTATCTGTAATCACCTGTCAGTCTAAAATGCAATCAGATTAGACAAATTTTTACTGCTTTTACATTGCTCACATCTACATCCAAAAGCATTTTAAAATGATTCTGCATCAAATATAGAAAGTATAAATTACACCTTACTGAAATAGTGGAAAAAAGCATCTGATCCATACACATTCCCACTACTGTTAACCAGTGATGGTCTCAAAAGACATTCTACAGAGGTGTTGCCTGACGAAAGCCTAAACTGTATGCAGGTATGTTGCATGGATAACAGACCGTGAAGAACGTCGTCAACTTTCTCCCGATGGTCAAAAAATTCAAATGGAGACAGGAAGCCGAGTGAGCCAAGATGAAAGGCCATTACTGGTGGCACACTCTCCTACAGTGAAAACAGACAATACAATACAATACAATACAATACAATGTATGCAACTAGTGAGAAAAACCAGACACACATCCCTCTACTTGTTTTAAAAACCTGCTAACACTTTTTGAGTAACCTAGCAGGCACACACACGAAAAGACAAAAGTCAAAAATATAACCCTATGACTATTGCCTATGGCAGAAATGACAAAAGGATAGCGATATACTAAGATGGTATGTTTCACGTTCTAAGTTCCAGTGTGGGGCAAGGCAGCCAATGCCGCTCTGCAGACTGAAGACACTACATAAGCCAGTGGCATAGCCATAAATGTTAATTGGGGAGAAGGGGGCTCGCCTCCCTTCCCTTCTCCCCCACTTCTCTTCCCTCCCCATCCCCACCATTCCACTCTCTTCTCTCCCCTTGGAAGTAGAACCCTATAATTCCAGCTATGGGGCCTGGGGAAATGCTGCAAGTTCCCCAGCAAGATCTGGGGCAAGGCCCCAGTCAAAATCAAACTTGGTGCACTATAACCTTAAAGTATGAGATCTGGTGGCAACAATTTTATTTATTTTCCTAGGTCCCTAATATCAATTTTTGACGCAAAATTGTGCCTAGCCATGTGCTTGGTACTAAAAGTCAAGGCAAGAATGACAAAAAGCACAACTACACCCACTCACATGACTACATTGCCAGTCAGGCAGTGTTAAAATCGCCCTGATCAAGCAATTACTCAAATTGCTAAGATAAAAACAAGTTCACCTGAAAGAGAGTGGATGCATACAACAGTGTGCCATCTCCGCCGAGACAGATTATCAGATCAATCTTTCCAGTAAGTTTATCTTCATCTGACAATATCACACATTTCAAAAAAATTATTATTATTATTATTAATGAGAAACAGATTAAAGTAAGTAAGTAAGTACCAATTTATATAGCGCTAAAATCTCAGAAGAAAATTAGGGCACATAAACTGCCACATCAAACGACGTTGCAGGGGCACTGTACGTAAATTATGCTAAGTATGTTGTGAGCACTAGGCTAATAAATGTAAGACTGTTGGTAGCGGGTCACGAGTCAGTCCAGAAACGACTGGCAAAAAAAATGCACTTTTGTCTCTCGCTGAAACTGCAGCAGCAAGTTGGCGGCTCTCGTCTCAGGCGGCAGACTGTTCCAGGCTCGAGCTACCACCACTGGAAATGCCCGGTCCCCGATGGTAGAGCGTCGCGTCGACGGCACTTGCAGCGTCATCATGTCAGCAGAGCGCAGACGTGCAGGGGCGTCAGCAGTCAGCTGGAGACTGTCAGCAAGGTAGGCTGGTGCTGAGCCGTGCACACAGCGATAAGCCAGCACACATAACCAGAACTGGATGCGCTCGGCAACACACAACCAGTGAAGTTCCCGAAGCAGTGAGGAAATGCCAGACATTAAAATACACCAGAAAACACAGAATGACCCTCAACATCACACGGTGTTAATTTATGTATTGGGTATCTCTACTCACCAGAGAAAGTAGCAGATAGAATACACAATGTACAGAAATAAACACGAACAACATACACACATGCGCGGACACTGTGACCATATAACGCCGGTGCAACAGAAGCTGCACTGGCTTCCGGTTCAGCGTCAGGTGGACTTCAAGATGGCCACTCTGGTCTACTTGTCACTGTCCAGTATGTCCAGTATGGCTCCACCTTACCTGGCCGCCGACTGTCAGCTGGTCTATGATGAAGGTCATCATCAGCTGCATTCTGCCAACTCAAGGACATGTGTCGTCAGAGGAACCTACAGCAGCTATGGAGACTAGATGCTTTACTGCTGCAGGTCAGAGGCTGTGGAACAACCTTCCAGCTCATCTGAGACAAACTGCCATTAACTATGAACAGTTCAAGCAGCTGCTAAAGACATTTTTTTTGGATGTTGAGAGCGCGGCTCATTGTCGCTAACTGTTAAATTGCATCCCCTAAGCCATCTTACTTACTTACTTACTTACTTACATGTATAGTTAGTTAGTTAGTTAGTCAACGAGCAAGGCGTTAAGCCCGAAGGCTGCTAGGCCTGAGTCACAAAGTCACAGTTCAGGAAAACAGATCAAACAGATCACGACGAGAAACTGCGGCCAAACAGAA
>Ga0209367_1001776_pt1 | contig 27394 bp, 19 predicted proteins | sample WorMetLIZISLAND2_FD_187412 | JGI IMG/M metagenome (GOLD analysis project Ga0209367, IMG submission 187412) | Marine gutless worms symbiont microbial communities from Max Planck institute for Marine Microbiology, Germany - Olavius geniculatus... ...
GTGTGAAATTTTGCACGGTGATCAGTAGGCGTACTAGGCCGAATTTTATAATGCCGGTTTAAAATTTCGGGGGCTCTCCCTAAAAAAATTTTAGGGGCCAAAACATGTCAAATTTGGTCCAATTTCGGACGACTTTAAAGTTCGTCGGCAAATATCTCCGATACGGATAAAGATAATCAAAAGTGGACAAGTATTTAATCTACCGCGATTTCTCCCGCGTTAGGCGAAAAAAGTCCGGTGAACTTTGGTCGACTAACTTCGAAGGTCTAGAAGTGGAATTATACCCACCCAAATCGACTTTTTCGGAAAACCATATTTTAACCCCTGATCGGTGCTGCGCCCCCAAATTTTTACAACGCGATAGAGAATGACCAAGTCTTGCTATCGCACCCCCTACCAGGGACAGGGGTCCTCTATATACAATTTTTTTCAAAGAGGGTACAAAATTGGCTTTAAATGTCGCGTATGAGACATTATAACTTTGGAATTTAAAGGCTTTTCCCCAAATTTCTAGTTTATTCTTTTTCGTCGTCATTCTTATCGTCGTCGTCGTCGTCGTCGTTTGTTTAATGAATGAACCACCCACCATCCACCACGCATTGTGCCTGCCTTACCAAGTGATGTTCATCATAAAGGTCAATTTATCATGAACAGAGGGAATGTCCCGTCAATGTTTTGCGTGGGGGATATTAGTGACTTTGTCTTCCTCTGAAAGCGGAAAAATGGTGACTTGAAATCGTCAAAGAATCGCCTCATTTTGCATTAGGAAAGTCGTTTTAAGGCAAGAATGCGTTGAAATCGTTTGTGGCTGGAGGTTCACTCTATACCCCCGACTGGGCGCTTACAATGCTTCCCAGACCTTTTAGTCAGTTGGGAAGGGGTCCCCCTGTCGCCACTTTTGTCCACCCATTGTTGGATACAGAATCGGCATCACGGATATTTGCTTCGTAGCGTTGTCCGAGAAGCAGCTAAGCTTATTCCACGGCATAACTTATTCTTTGGTTCTCGTTCTTTTTGTGTCTTTGCACCGAAAATTTGAAACTCTTTAACTGTTCAAATTCGTCAATGTCAAACCTTGGCTACCTTCAGACGTCACTTAAAGACCCACTACTTTTAGTCAGCCTTTTTTCTGCCACCTAGCGTCCATCATTCTATGCGCCCTGATTCTTTCTGAGACTTTGGCGCTTTATAAATCGTTTACTTACTTACTTACTTACTTATATACGAGTACGCAGATAATTTCGTATGCAGCGCACTGTAGGCCTATTTCACATCGGAACGTTGGCGCGCCGATCTCATTTGTTTGTCCGCAATCAGCAACAACTCTGTATACCTATACCTGGCGTTCTGAGCGTCCACAAGCTGTTACTCGTGTTTTCGAACTCATAAGGATAAAACGATTACCTATGTCTTAATTAATACAGTAATCTTATTGGTATGATCTACTAAATAGTACAAAAAACAAACTACAGCCTAGTGTCACACGACACATTTAATGACATAATCTGTACGTATAAAGTTGTAAACTTTCGAATAATTTTAAATTATTTTTTTAATTTAGGCCTCTACTGATATTTTTCGAACAGTCTTAACTTAGTATATTTCCTTCCCGGTATTTGAATGTACTGATGCTAAAGAAACTTTTAGTTCCGAGCAATTATGTCAACAATATTCATACACGTAGAGAGCGGGTAAAATTTTTGGCTCATTTTTACTGATACAGTTTACTGAAAGCATGCAGTATAGAAAAAACAAATAACAACATTGTGCTTCGTGCTGCAGTTGTATAAAGTACAGAATGCGTGCGAATTTTTTTTTATTTCACATTTCGGGGTCTATTCTGTCTTAAGTGTTCACGCTTTGTATTTGTTCGAGACACTTGTTTCATTCAATCTTGGTTGCGTGTTACAAGCGGTGATGACCTCTGAATGGTTGTCAAGTTAATTAGCTGTAATCGCCAACTCACGCAGTCAGCGTTGGTGCACCAGTCGTGTAACTTGTAAAACGTAGACCGTACGCAGTCGGGACGCATTGCTGAAAAATGCGACTTTTACAGACATTTGGGGCAAAAAAATGGGAGCACGAGTTTTTAGCATAATACGAGCATGCCGAATTCAATTATCTCGCGGTTCCTAAGCGATCGAATTTTAGGTTTTTGACCTTGTAAATTGCATAAAGAGAATCACCGCCAAATTTCTGTTTTTGGACACAGCGTGTAAAAAATTATAATTTAATATTTGAAGATCTTAGACACTTTAAATTAGTGCGTTTATTCCAAATACTGCATTGCATATTGTCTTTTTTAAGTAGGCATAAAAATTTAACGTTTATTGCAACAGGTCGAAGCAACGTCAGCAGCAAAAGTGTCAACCAAAAGTAGCTGGTAGCATTTTAACGTCCTGACTAACTCAACAAATGACGCCTCAAAGCTTATGCATTATATGTTCCATGCACAGTGCATATAATGTGAACAACCCGTTGAAGACTGCCCGTATTACGATTTGAAAAGACGCGAGTTATTCAAAACCATTATTAACTCAGCGAAATTCAGTCGCATTCATATCGACGCGCAGATATCATGCAAATGCAAGTTGCGCACGATCTGGAACATCTGCAGTGGTGTAAGTGCAGTGCCAAACTAATCTGCAAAATTCGTACGTTTATTCGATCGGTTTTTCGTTTCTTTTCGTGCATCATTAAAGCCGATCGGAAGCTGGATTGCCGACGGCGGTACTGGCGGTCGTGTCAGCTAGTACATAGTTGTCGTTTTCGCAGAAGGCCACGACCTCTTGGCAGAATTTCAATGGACCGCCGACTGACCTCTCGTTGTGACACGTCCACCTGCGCATGTCTCTATAATGGCACGTAGTATGACGCCGTGGGGACTAAGTTTAATACTAGGCGTCTGGTGGAGTGGGGACACGCGGTAAAAAATCGACGTCGTAGGCGAGTTGTGTGATTTAGTCACGATTGGCCTAAGTCTATGGTCAGTGAGCAGCGCCTCGAAGACAAAGAATAAAGTTTTTGGTGTTAATCCGGGCATCGTCGCAGTCTCGCAGGTGTTACAGTCGATATGTCGCCGTGTCATTCGCCCAATGCATGACTCGGCAGGTAAGTTAATGTACGGATCAAGACTCGTGTCGTTATGCGGGTTTTGTCAGTGCGAGCAGTCATGAAATTTTACTACCGTATCACATTCGCTGGCATTCGTCACAGGAGCGACGTGCACGACAGATTTACTAGCGACCGATTGCCTTTAGTCGGTGTCCGAGTTCGATCGTATAATGAGCACACTTGAAATCAGTTTAGTTCACTCCCGAACTTCTGCGGTTTTCGCACACACTCTGTTAACAACGAACATCAACAGCAAGGACCAATAACGTTAACGACGAAATGGCTTTATCTTGCACCGTTTAGCCACAATACACGCGTTACATACGAAGTACTCCCCATCCCCAGTTATTTCAGTAAAAAGTTTGCTGCCATCTATGATCTAGCGAATAGAAACAAGGTGTTGGTTTTGCGTGGACCAGAGAGAGGGGGAGAGAGAGCGATTTCGCATGCCCCAAATTGCTATGAACTTTGTCTGCATTGTAAATCTATGAGGAAAAGATGGCGAATCTAAAAAAACAAGAAGCCAGCTGTCGCTAGGAAAGACGCGCTACAATCTATACACTTCGTGTTGCAGTACTCACCTTCAAGGTCATCGAAGATCGGTGATTTTCATCTTATCTGAAAGGGCGGATGCGATTTCGAGTGTAGGATATATTTCCTTCGGACATGTTTCCGCCCGGACGCCCCCCTGGATGGTGCCACCCCGGAAGTTTTCCCCTTCTCTATGCTGTTACATGAGGATCGAACGTTAAATATAATTTTCAATGCCAGCATAGTGAAAGAATGCAGCAAACATTAAAATCTTGTGTTGTCGTCACAGTGCAGCACGGTAGTGCTGACACTGTTGTAAGGGCGATGAACGTTAATGGAAATGGCGTTAGGGGGATCCTGTAACTCCGAAACCCTTGACTGATTTCCATAAAAACTTGGCAGGAGTGATCACATCGCACACTCGACCCCACACGCAAAATTTGGTTACAATCGGTTCAAAGGGGGCGTGGCTGCGCATGCAATAAAATTCGCCGTTAGGCGTCTATTTTTTTCTTTTTTTCCTGCGCACGGCGACAGACCAGCCCGTTGGACCGACCGACTCCGCTAACGGCTCAAACGAAGCGTCCTGACGCCGGACACATTCCTTATATGTTTTCGATTAAAATATTTCAAAATTTACCCCTTCTTATGCCCCAATTTTTGAAAATTTGCATTACGGCCTATGGGGAATTCAAAGCGGTATAACTCGGTCCACGTAAAAGATAATTGCGCCCTGTTTGCACCTACCTCTTATTTTCGGGGTCGGGCAATCTAACGGTGTCAAATAAATGTACCCGCTAACGACTACTGTTGTCATAGCAACCATTCAAAAGTTGCAAAATTTTGCATTACAGCCAACGGAGAGTTCAAAGCGGTAGCTAGGCTATAACTCGGACCGAGTTATACCGCTTTGAAATCTCCATTGGCAAAATTAACTATAACTCGGCTCCTGCAAAAGATAATTGCACGCTGTTTTCACCTACTCCCTATTTTCGGGCCAGGCCTATGCAATGGCATCGTGTAAATGTCTCTCCTGAAAACCCCTGTTGTCATGGCAACCAGCCGTTTTTATTCAAAGACAAAATTGGCTGCAGGCTCACAAGAGCGTCAAACGCTGAAACGCAGCTGCTAAGCTATATAGCGTGGCAATGGGACAGATACCTCGTTCCACAGAACGTATTTTTAGTTTTAAAAAACGTTGATCAAAATTTGAAAATTCTACCGAGAACGTCGAGAAGGGTTTTTAAAGCCACACAAACGAATTAATAGTCCATACTGGTGGTAGTTTACTTATTTAGTCTAATGATACGTGGTCTTATGACTACACGGTTGAATTGAAATTGAATAAAATTTTATCTCTTTTTTTAGTTCTAGCTATACTGCAATTACAGCATTAGGTTTTAGGCAAAAAGTAAAACAAATTAAGGTTAACGTTTTTTATCAACGTTTTAAAACGTTTTTTAAAATTTTTGCCACGTTTTTTAACGTTTTTAACGTTTTTAAAAAAAATTTGGAACTTTTTTACATCTATGGGTCAAATTGACCCCATGTCTTATAAGTTGCTTAATGTAAACAAATTGTATTAGTAGGGTTATATTAAATACTTTACAAAATATTAAATAAATTACACTGCGTTTAGAAAAAACATCCATAACATTTACAATAATTGTAACTTGAAAATGATTATCAAATTTTAATAGTTTGATAGTTTTTTGTACGAATATTTCTGAGATAACTGAACATCAAATGACCACTCAAGTTCCCATCTCGTCTAACGTCTGCTCTTCCTGCACTACCTGGGGAAAACAGAACGAACGAAAGACATTTTATTTAATGTGGTATTATTACTTAATCAAAATAAAGCACGAGACATCTTTTGTTCACATTTCTGACACTTTGGCTGACATTTCATCTAGGCCTAATTATTACGCGAGCCAGCTTTGCTTCGCGCGTCTTAGCCATGGCCTGGGCGTCCGTCCAGTCCGTCTGTTTGTCCGTGTGTTTGTCACACCCTTGAGCTCTATCAAAACGGTGCAAGCTAGGATCACAAAATCTTCACTATTGGCCGCCCTAATAACTCTAGTTTTTAATGACAAAATTTCATGCCCCTGGGAAAGTTTTCCTCGAACGAGGGCGTCAAAGAAGGGTACCCCTTCCCACAAAAAGTCGTTATTGCTGATTCTTAGTAACAATAACAACTCCGGGTAACAGTTTTTTTTCGGCAGAATGACAAATTTTTCTATAGACTAACTGCTTTAATGTTGCGTAGAAGCAATTAAGCGTATAGGCAAGCAGAGAATGGTAACTCGGTTCCCTGTAGTACCGGCATTTAGTTGGAGTGTCTTGAGGGCGTTCTGCGGCACTTGTGCTACGTCGTGCTACGTTATTATGAGAGCTATCGGCAGCAAAAGTGCGAGTGCTGGCCATTACGAAGAATCTGAGAACACCGCGCTTTATTGTTCGTTCTCTTCCCAGTCAACCTTCACTTCCTAGTTCCTTCCTCGACTCACCAAATCAACGGCTTCAGTTTTCTCGAGCAAATACAGCGTAGCCTAAATATCACAATGTTATGATTGTAAGTTGTAACTGCAGCGCTGAAAGAAAGCGCGGTAGCGGTCTTGAGTCGTGACTCGTCCTGGTAAGAACGGCGTCGAAAATCTCGATGGTTAATGGCTTAATCAGCAGCTGAGATAGGCAGCTAGGTACAGACAATTATTGATGCTGCGCGGGAGATTGTTTCCATCAATTTTGTTTTGTGGGCGTGTCACAGTGTGTTTGCAAACGTTATTTTAGTCACAACTTGCATCGAAAATGTTGGTATTGATTCTTGTATCAAGGCTATATTTTGTGCATTTTAAAAATAAGTTCATAATAGCTGCATTACCAAGTTATTTCTGAATATTGACCGATTTTTAGAACTCTTTCACTGGCGCACTGTGCAGATAATATGCAATGAAGTGGTTATTTGGCGAAGATACGGACACTTGCGTCTCTACAGTGCGTGATGAAATGTATACATGTGTAGCTGTGTGTACAGGTGACGTACGCGTTGGATCAGACTTTGTCTCAGTACGAGGTACGTCGAGCTGCTGGCGCGGAGCTGTCAGCCTCGGCTCCCCTGCTCTCAGTCGATGAAGGACTCGTGCCGCTGCACACCGCAGACGACCTGGTCCATCAGTACAACTGCGGCGACCTCAACTCGACGCTGTTCGCTGCCGTCGACCAACAGTTCTCAACCACCGCGACCACTGACACACACCGGACTCGTGGGTCGAACGCGGCGATCGCGCGTCAGATCAACGAATACTTTCGCACGGAGCTGATCGACAAGCGCAACCGACGCATGGCGACGCGAATCGACCGCCTGCTCACCGATAGACCAGACTTAAGCTTCTTCTTCGCTTTCGGTGCAGGTAGGTAACAGAACAGATCGGTCAAAGCCACTGCTATGCGTAGAACTGACAAAAATATCACAGATCGAATGATATCAGTTAAATATTCGTTCACAAAGCCAATCGTTTTTGCAGTGCAAGCGATTTCGCTTATTGCTGCATATTTTGTCCGTGGCATGGTCTCTCTGTCTGCTTCTCTGTCGTCGGTCACATCGGTGCACCTTGCTTAAACCGTTCGACGGATTTAAACGTCAATTGGCAGTGCACTTGCAGGGTCCAGTGACACATTGTGTTAGATGGTGGTCCGTCATCACCAGGGGAAAGGAGAGATTTGGGGGTCTACGTGGGGCCAACAAACCTTCAATATCATGTTGCCATTTAGCAAATAACAGACGATGGATAAACTTGCCAGAGCGGTTCTGCTTTTTGTTAAATTACTTTAGTATTTGTTTGAACTGTGCCATTGATGTTGTTACTGCAGGTCATTTTCTTGGCAATGGTTCGCTGATCGAGCTGCTACAGAGACGTGGGTACAACGTTCAACACACGCCGCCAAACGAACGGATTAGCATCCCCGAGCCGTGAGTCTAACTAATGTGTAGGCCTACATTTTGAGTCTTCATATTTTGTGTTTTTGCGTTTATGTTATGTTTCTAATGCATTAAAATTCACTTACTGGCTTACTTATTTACATTTCTTGCTGTGTTGCTATTGGCCTATTCTTTTGCATTCAACAGACGTACCAGATGCTTAATTGTATTGTCATCCTCATGCTTTCAAAGTTTTGGTGGTTTTGATTAAATATTGAGAAGGGTATAACATGACACATGGCATGCAGAAGCTCGCCTTAGAATCTTAAAAATTTTTCTTCTGACTTCAGTAAGCTTTGAGAAACTTCGTGCAACTTGTTCAAACTATGAAAAGTATAGGTTTATTTAACAAATCCTAGTAACACCATAACTCATATTCATTCTGTCTACAATATTTTTATGATGTGTTTGGTTTTTATGAGTTAACAAATTATGCTCAGCTTATTCTGTATACAGACATTTTCACGGTTATTTTAAAGCTTGTGTTTGGCACGCTTTCTATGTTTACATAACTTAAGTTTATTGATTGTATTATTCTGTGTCTGTCTCTGTCTCGTTTTTCACTGCTTTGTGTGAATTATGAGGTGTTTACACGATCCAGCAAACGTCCAGCAAACTTCCAGCAACCGTAATGCTGGACGTTTGCTGCCATATGTTATGATGGAGCTGGACGTTTACTACAAGTCTGCTGGACATTTGCTGGATCGTGTAAACACCCTATAAAGATTATCATATAACTAAGCACGGTTAGACTGAGTGAATAGTAGACTTGCATTGCAGACTGCAGTTTGAAGTTTGAAACACAGTATTTAGCCTTTTAGATAAATTACTAACATATTGAACATTATAAAAGCAGAATTTGTCGTAGTCGAACTTGAAGCCACCATTGCATATAATTTATTGTAAGTGTGCGGTGCACAATACAGTTTACAGTTTCAACATTTTACAATAAAATTATTAGGGCTTAAGTGTTTGATAGGCCTATCAATGCAGCTAATGTTACGTGATTAATTACATATAGAACACTGAATATTTTTATAGTAATGTGTCGTTACAAAAAGCGGCATATATTATTGCCAGTCGTCTGAACTTCCTTATTTTGCCTTCAGTTAGCATAATTTTTGGATGTCGTTGCTGCTCATCTCAAGTACTTCTTGGCCTTGGCTTTTGCCTTGAACACAAATTCGTTGATAACATTACTAGAATTAGCTCAAGCAGGAAGTATGGGTGCTTGTAGACTGGATGCTTATGATCGCGATGACGGCCAAGGAGCGTCCGACGATACAGGCTTCAGTACACGGGAGTCATCGTCATCGTTAGATACTAGACCTCAGCATCATCATCAGCAGCAGCAGCATCGCAATCATCGACATCAGCTCTCCAGGTGAGAATCATCCTACCAGGTCAACTCAGCCTCATACCCCCAGCCGCATGGGAAATGAATATTAGCTTAGAGCCTAGTGTGGCTGATTGAAATTCTGGCGCTATCTGTCGTAGTTCCCGAAAAAGTACATGTACTGTCGGTTTCTACTGCCATTTACGGATGAAGGTCATTATTGGAATCCAAATTGCCTACAAACGAACATCCTTCGAGCTCGCGCCGTGGTGGTTTTTGTATGTGGCAGTTATAGGCCTATAAGCTTAGTTTACAGTGTTTGCTGTTCGCAAACGCTTAATTTTTACGCGCGACGCACTATGTGCTAAGCGCATAAATTATGGTTTCGGCTATCGTATTTCTGTCCATCCGTCCGTCTGTCCGTTTGTCTGTTTGTCACAACTCATCGATTCAAGTCGAGGTGAGATAGGAACTCGGCATTTTCACCATAAGATACCTTTGTGTTAGTTTCTTGTAAGCAGATTTTCAGTACGAGTGCACGTCAAACTAATAAACATGTTACGTTAAGGAGTTTCTATTCTTTGTTCGTTTCGGTCTTGAAGTAGCCTATAGATACGCTGGCAATAGTTGTCAGATGCATTGGTCGTAATGCGGTTGGTTTCAGGAGGCGACATCGACAAAGACATGAGCGACGACAGCAGCATCTACAGGGTCATCAACATCATCATCAGCAGCAGCAGCAGCACCGACGATTGCTATCAGACGACGTCACGGAAACGCGGCGTCACGACTCCGTCACTCATTTCAACGATCTCTGGATCCGACTTGACGACACCCGGTTTCTATCACCGCTGTAATGTAACTTAAATAAGTGTGCTTCCAACTGACAAGGGCGCAGGCAGAGAAATGTTTTGGGGCTTATGGGTTTAAGCCGCCGAGGCTCGAAGGACCGAAAATCGACACCAAAGACCAAGAGCGGAATGGGGTTCTCGGAGACAGAACAACGACTAACTGCATGAACCCCTTTTCCATTAGCTGTAGGGGCTTCTTCAGCAGGAAACACATTTTGGCGTAGAGTAGCCCGAAAAACGCATTCAACAGGGTGAAAATAGAGCCTCAAGCTAGAGCTATAGGCCTCCAGGCACTCGCTCTCCCTTAAGTTTTAATATTCTGTGTGACTGACGTAGCTGTACTGATCACATGACTTTGTAGTTTTTTTCCAACTTTACGTCACGTAAAGCGACATTCGTTTATTATTAATTTATTATTGTTTTTAAACGCCGAGCTGTGTGTGTGTGTGTGTGCACTGCAGCGTGGACGGTGTCGCGCGCCAGCACTCGGCGCTATCAACCACAGAGCAACCGTCCAGAGACTCCGCCGCTGAACCTGATGCCGACGCTCGTAAGCACTCGGTTCAAGCCGGCGCCGGCGCGTCTTCGTCTGCATCGTCCCTGAGATTCCGCTGCCGTAGAACTTGCCGCCGATACAGTAGACTTGACGAACAGTCGCTGCCCACAGCTGCTGCAACTGTAATTGCGCTGGTTGCTGCGTCCACTATGCGATGACTGGTATTCGTCTAGTGGGGAAATCCCGCTCCGACACACTCCGCAAACCAAAGGGATGGAAAACGGGCAGCTGCCCTCCCTAATTTTCGGTTGTCGTAAGATTGTCGGAAAATCTTTTTTTGGAAAATTTTTGTCTATACATGCAAAATTTAAGAACCAAAAACCCCCCATTTCAGAGAAATTTGAGAACAAAATTAAAATTTTGAGCACCCGTAATCTCCACTGTCGGAAAATTGCAACTTCCTCCCTCGCCTGTTTTTTAACCCACGACGCCACCGCGGCAAGCCCCCCCCAATGCCGAACCCTCCCCCTATCGCTGATACTACACTCCACCCTTTCATACATGCATTCGTCCTCATCGATGTCTATAGCACAAGAAAAAAAGACCACATTAAAGTTAAACAGCATCCATAAAAATAAAGCTATCATGGCTTAAATATAATGCTCCCAAAGTCTTAAACATTGCCCTTTTTGAGAAATGTTTAAGCGTAATCATCTATGAACATATAGACGCCACTGGACTGCCGTAATTGTGATACGATTAAAGCAGGTAATTTATTGTTTATTTCTCCTATTAGTAATTAGCGTCAATAACAACATCAGTAGGCCTACAGGGTACTTCTGTGCATTAGCACTGATCGATAGTCTTGAAAGATAAACCGCATATGGTGACGGAGGATGTAAGTATAATAGCCTATTATTGTTATTTTATGTTATCAGGACTCATTATTAAACTAATCTATAGGTTACATAATCTTTCATGACGTAAAAGTGTTGATTGAAAAACAAGTGTATAATCTGCCAACGAGCCTCAATTTTGCAAAGTAAAAAATTTTAGGCCCTATCTTTTATGAGGTTCTTGTGCTTGTGTTAAAGAATGGCAACAACTGTGGAACCAGTGTACATCAAATAAACTTTACAGCGTGCAACCAGTCGTTGGTCGTCACTTGGCCGCTACGACTCAGTCCTTGTCAACCGTCTTCAACCGTCTTCGAATTGGTCATACAAGACTTACAAACTCTTATCTCCTAAAGGGAGAGAGTCAACCGGTATGTGAAGCTTGCCATGATTCACTCACAGTCAAGCACATCTTGGTAGACTGCACCCGTTACAGTGCAGGTCGTCAGAGATACTTTTGGAGTGGACACACTCAAGTACGTTTTTGAAAATGTTGCATCGAGCAACATCGTCGCTTATGTTAAAGATATCAACTTTTACAGTCGTATATAATGTTTTTACATTAGCTTAATAGCCTTGATCTTAACAAGTATTTTAACTTTGCTTTTAATTCATATGCTTAATGCTTTCAATTAATTTTAACCACGTATGCCTATTTTGTGCTGAGTTTTGCCTCAGATTCAGTGAGTTTCTCGCTGACATTGTGCGCTTTATAAATTAAAAATTAAATTTACTTACTAAGAAACTACTCACTCACTCACTCTTGTGCCCCAACCAAATTGCTTTCGTCTGTAAGACAATACAGGCCAGTGGCGTATTTAAGGGGGGGGGGCACGGTGCGATGCCCCCTCTTTGGCCCGATCATAAAATTTTTTTACAGGCGACTTTATAGCCATTTTCCAGCAAGAACCGCAAAACTCAACAATGTATGATGGCTTTTTTCACGCCGATACAATATGTGATCAAAATCACCATGTAAGATTGCATCTGATATGACGCGCCCACGTCGCCGAGCGCTTTTGAAAACCAGCTGCAAGTCGTAATGGCCCATAATATTTCGCAGCGGCCGGGTTTAGTATCCATGGGTGAGTGACACGGCACTGACATGAAACCAACAGCAAGGCAGTCGGCGCCTGGTTGGCGCACGCCGTGGGCGGTGGTTATGTCAAACGCCAAAGACACGGCGCACCGCGACGATCAACGGATCAAGCATTTTGACGACGACAGACCAAGTTTGACACGGCCCATTTATTTTTGTCACAATAGGTCACAATAGGCACAGTAGACCTCAGTGCCCTCCCCCAACACCACTACCACCCAAAGTGTCCGACTACCGGCCGACTGTGCCTATTATGAAGTTTATTGCTTTTAATAATTCACGTTAATCCGTGACGACGTTTTGCAGCCTGCTAAACTTTATTTTTTTCCTAAAACAACCCAAATATCTGTGATTTTCTGCGTTTCCAAATTTCAGAAAAATGGACGAATTTGCGGCTTTCATTGAACGTTCAAAAGCAAAAAGTGTTTCAGCTTCAGGGGGCAGTTGAAGCTGAAACACTTTTTGCTTTTGCTGCAAAACGTCGTCACGGATTAACATGAATTATTAAAAGCAGTAAACCTAGCAAGCCTTTGCTGTGGCTGGTCTACAGCTGTGGAACCAGTTTTGAGGGTCACCACGCGAGTTATTATAGCACCATCACGCCGGACTGCTTTTAACAAGCATTGAAGACGTTTCTGCTGTGAGCGACGTTCAACTGACAGCACCTCTGAGCAACATTCTGTGTGGAGGCAGACGTATTTAGGTCTATGCACAGCCCAAACATACCATTAGCTCATTATAACGGGATCCCATCATCATCGAGCGACGCTCTGTTACAATGCATTAATAAAAAATTGCGATCACAACCGGAATCAACAAGCTCTTAGCTCAGATGACTGTCGCGCTCTACGCATATCGTGATGGTTATTGCGACTTACCGTGTAGCCACAGTACCGCACGATTGGCACACCATAGTGCGTTCAAGGTCATCCAAGATCAGTGATTTTAATGTCATTTGAAAGCCAGTATTCGACTTCCTATTAGTGATCAATAGCAACCTAAGCCCTATCTTGCACCATTTAGCCACAATACACCTGTTACAGAGGACGACAGACGACGACGGACGACAACCGTGTAAGACGCCTACAGCATGGCTGTCATCTGGCGCGCTTTGACTCGAGCCGGCGTTCCCAGCATAAAGGAACCACACGGGCTGGTCCGTGACGACGGCAACTCCGTCGGCAAGCGGCCTGACTAGCGCGCGCTAGTGTTTTCCGTCCGTTCCGTCCGTCCAATAGGGTGTCTGTCGTTGCTATAAATAGAGCGGACAAACAGACAGACAAACAGAGCGTCTGAGCAACTAAGAGTGATGTCTAGCGCCCAGCGCGCGACAGTCAAAAATGTGTTCGATGCAGCGATCAATTGCTTCGATCACGCTCAGTGTACAGGGTGCGGCAAAAAAGTGGACCCCTAAAGTTTTTCGCTGTTTTCTCAGCAAGTATTCAAAATTTTAAGTTTGAAATTTTACAGATTTATTTACCAAAACCTTCTACATTTAACTGCCAAGTAAAATATGATTCTGTTGAAAAACGACGAAGTTACAGATGTTTTAACATGACCGCCTACCGATTTTTAGCATTCATAAATGTTCCGGCTACAACACCAATTTAATAACATCGTTGAAACAATACAGTTAAATAATGATCAAATGCCAGAATTTCATTGTCATTGCGAATGTTCGAAGTGTTCATCACCAGCTCCAAGCAACAATACCAGCCTCCAGCCGCCTTATTTGAAAAATCTTTTACAGCCTTGTCGATCGGTTCCTGTGGCAGGTTGCCCCAGATCACCTGAAGCGCTTTTTTGAGTTTGGCGCTTGTTTTCAGCTTTGTTTTAAGCTTGCAGTAAGCCTCCAACATTGCACACCATACGTTATAGTCCATTGGAGGCCATTGGTCTAATTTGTGATGATATCTGGACAGCTAGCCCGCAGCCAGTTCTGTGCACTGCGCGGCTTGCGCGCTGTATGTGCTGACGCGTCCGGCGCACCGTCCTGCTGGAACATAAATGCGGTGGGCAGCCGGCGATTGCTTTAAAGGAACGATAATTTAGTGATAATTTATAAACAATATAAATTGCTGGTTATCAAAACATCACTGTGACGTCATCGACAGTAACGTGTAACCAGTTTTTGAAAATTAAATAGCATTTTTAGCATGAACATTTTTGAATGCTAAAAAATCGGTAGGCGGTCATGTTGAAAAGTCTACAACTTCGTCGTTTTTCAACAGAATCATATTTCACTTGGCAGTTAGATGTAAAAGGTTTAATTAAATAAAGCTGTAAAATTTCATAATAAAATCCCAAACAGTTGCTGAGAAAACGGCGAAAAAATTTAGGGGTCCACTTTTTTCTGCCGCACCCTGTAGCGTTAACTGAACTTTGTTCCGCTGCGAGTCAGCCTTCGCTGCTACTAGGCTACCAACTCATGCAACTACATGTAAACAAGCCCTAGGTCTATGCACTATATTACTTTTTACCAGATGCTGTTTACATAGGCTAACGTTTTCTAGGCCACGGTTTTTGAGCTTTTGCAGACTGAAACTGAAAGTAAACTACCCGAAGTTGTAATCCAGTCAAGCTAATGCAGTACTTGCCCATGTTCGTGGTGGCGGGTGTCTGAAAATGGCGGATAGGACGAAATCTCGTGTCTACAGACAGTGGGACGACGGTTTTTCAGTGCGACGGATGACTCGCGATGACGCAGAGAAGGTGATCTCCTGGTGGGTTGCTGTCTGTCCGACGTCCGTCGATCTCCAAGTCGTGCTGGACGTGCGTGCAGACAACGAGGAGGAGGAGGAGGGTGGTTTCTACGTCGGTGAGTTGAACGGCGAGCTAATCGCGTCCAAGCTTGAGTTTGCCGTCGCCGATGGACTGCGCTACGGATCCATGTTCTACGTCGACGAGCGCTACCGCAGCCTGGGACTGGGCCGAAGAATCAACGACGTCGCTCGTGACGTCACTGAACGCGCGTCGAGCGACTGCATCGTAGCCATAGACGCGCATAGCGAGCTGGAGGCAGTGAACATCAGACGTGGCTACAAGACGGCGTTCGCTCTGACACAGTTCACTGGCAAAGTAGAGCCGGATGACGACGGCAGCAGAAGCGGCTCGACCATTCAGCAGGTGAATGATCGTTTAATAACGTAGGCCCTAAATGTAATCGTGTATGTTGGTTGAGTGAATAATACATTTGTTCAGTTACTCAGTCGATCAACGCAACGACTAGTCTTTAAAATGTTTAGGCCTATGCACTGCACCAAAATTTAAAATAGACAAGTGTAGGCCTACTTACTAGTTTTAATTCACTACAATACTGAATAACTGAATAAATGTGATGTTAGACAAATAAGCAGTTCCACATTTCAATACATCTTGGTCCACGCATCCAAAATAGGCCCCTATTTGCCAGGGAATTCATGCAGTTTGGACCGCGCGGCGCGGCGACTTGTTGAGTATAGGTCGGTATAAACGAGCTGGATCGTCTGATTGGCTACGACGACAAAAGCTACGTGCAAGCCGGTTGTTCGTGGAGACAGACGTTCATGTCACGCTGGATCCAGATACCCGGCGGACGCGCCGTCATGGCCGTCAGTCCGCAGGGTGATGTGGTCGGCTACGGATGCAGGCGTCCAGCAGTCTCTGAATCCGAGCATCATTTGGTCGGACCTTTGTACGCCGACTCCTACGACATTGCCTGGGACCTGCTACATGCCTTATCAGCTGACGTCGCCGGACAGAACATCTGGATTAATATCTGGTACGCCACGCCACTTCCTAAACGAATCTATAGCCAGTGTTGAAAGAACGGATTGAGTTTTAATCTGAAGAACATTATGCTTAGTCTAGAAAACTGTCGAAATTTACATCTTTTTAACGAATAGGCCTATTAATTTGCACATGTGTTCAGATAAGTCTAAAAAGCGCCGTGTCATTTTTGCGGCAGAGGTGAAGGGAAGTTGTCAGTTTATTCAAAATTAAAATAGCTGATGTCCAGGCGATCATGATTTGTGAGTTTTTTTATTGCGCTCCTGACTTATGCAGATGATTTGGAATGTGAACTAGACGACCAAAACATATTCATATGCTACTAGGGGGCCTATATACAAGGTGAGGTGGGCTAAACTACAGCCATTTACGTCATGTTTCTTCCTGATGCTGCGTTCCAAAAATTATCAAAATCGGCCAATGTTTCACAGAGTTATTAAAAATAAATGTCGCACGTTTTTATTGAGACACGGTGAAAAAACTTTTAACGGCGATCGGCAAGATGTGCAGATTGTACCAGTACAAGCACTTGCCTTAGTCAGGCTAATGATTATTGCAGTGAGCCGAATGCCGAAGCAGTTCGTCTGGTACGCGAGCTGAAGTTAGACGAAGGGCTGCACATGATTCGAATGTATCGCAACGGCGCTCCGGCGCCACACAGTCATCGAGTCTTCGGCGTCACGTCCATCGACGTCTGCGGATTCTGACCAACACTGACTGACAGCTAGTGCTTCAGTGGCGTTATTCCAAGTTTATTTGGTAGCGGAGCACAATTTTACTCAAAGGCAAATTGACACAGACTCACTCAGATGGCTCCCCAAGAAACGAAACGCCGAAAATCGAGGCCGAAGGCCGACAGCGGGGGTCAAGTTCTTGGGTAGGGGCAGGGAAGGAAACCCACACTATCGGGTAACTGTATACAATGTATGAGCACTGCTGGTAATATGGACATCCCAGTTAAAACATAAGTTATGCTGTGTTTTACCTACTATAAACATTTACGTCGTAGCTCTCGTCAGCGTGTTGCCGTAGAATACGTTTTAGCATAGGCCTATTTGAGTTAATTTAAGAATTTAATCGTCACTGCTAATGATTACGTACAAATTCTTATTTGTTTTGAATGTTAGAGATTGAGAAATAACTTTTTACTGGATTATGAACACCTTTCTAGTTGTTTTTTGGTTGGCAAACATCGTTGACAATGGCTGCCTAGCGAGATTAGTTTCATGTACGTGCACATTTTTCGACAGTATGCAACTATGTAAAATTAAGGACACGAAAGTAATATGGACACCCGGTATGGTACGTAATATGGACAGTGTCCGTATTACATACATCAAAGACTTGAGTTTTAAATATCAGTCACTAAAAAGACAAATAATGTGTTCTATAATAACGATAAAATAACCCAGACAAAACACAATATTATGCTCCCCAATCTAAAGAACAAAAAAGTTGTAGAAATGTAAACACGCGGCTCCAGTTGACAAGATATTCCTCAAGGTGTCCATATTGCATATAACTACCTCACGCCTCGTAATCGAGTTATTTATCAAATGACTTGAATGATCACTAAATCGAAAAAAAAACTTATTGATAATTACTAATTTCGCTTACAGAGTATAGAAATAGTCGGCCCAGTGCCACTATTATACGGCCGTCCGCCTATTGCTACACAGCTAGGCCTACACAATTGTGCAACTCAAGTTCCCTAACACAACCCACGTCCATATTACATGCAGGTGTATATAATATGGACACTGGTCATCTTCTTTTTTATCACTAAGAAAGATAAATTCTGTGTTGCATAATGACGATAAAATAACCTACACAAAATACAGGATGATGCTGTCTAATCTAAAAAACAAAAACTTTATTAAATGTAAATACGTGGCTCCGGTTGATAAGATTTTTGTTAAGGTGTCCATATTACATACTGCGAAACAGAACAGAATCCTACCAGTGGCGTTAATCCCTTATAGCTAAATGGTCTGCAAGAGCTCTTCTAGTGCGGTCCGCGATGAAATCCCGACCGTAAAGTAGCGCATTATTGGCTTAGAAGATCCAAGAATAAGGCTAGAACGTTGAAGAGGCGAAAAGATACTCTCGCCCCGGTATTTTGCTGAAGAAGGGGGACGATCGCCCCATTGACCCCGGGATTAACGCCACCGGTAGGATTCTGTTCTGCTTCGCAGTTCAAAGGTAGTCTCTTCAAACTAATTTTCCTGTCTCGTGACAGTACAGGCCTAGGCCTACCTGGTGGCGCAAAAAAATAAAGTGGAACACTTTGTTTTCATACTGTGTAGGCCTACATGTTGCGTAGGCCTCGGCTATTTCGTACAGAAACACAGGTGCTTGATAACGAATTGAGCAGTAGGCCTAGCTTATAATGCAAAATACTAAATTGCGCAAATTTTGCTTTTACTGCTTAGGAATTTGAACATACATGGGACGAAAGATGCTCTTTTTGCACAGTTTGGAAAATTCGTAACCATCAAACGTGTGATGATTTTGCAGTTTTTTCAATTCCAGCCACTGCATACGTCATGGTCGTGATAAATGACGGCTTGTACTCATTTCATGTATAACAGAAAATGTACAACGAAACTAAATCTATGCACAGCAATGGGCAACAAAGAACAGCAACGGCGCTGGGCAAGAGTTCATAGATAAATCGAAATATGAATAATCTGTCCATATTTCTCAAACACTCGCTGGTTACAGCGTCATAGCATTTTAACATTTGTGTAGTCACAATTAGGCTTAAATGTCAAGCTTGGTAGTGGACCGACAGCTGCATCAAAGTACAGGCGTGATGCCAAGCTATACAGCACAGCTTATTATAATTGATGAACACTGTATAATGATAGACTCACATTACGATCGCACAAACGTCACTGTCTTAACTGTCTTGCAAGATGCGCCTGCGGCTGAATACTACAATGCTGGCGAAACTTCACTGTCATATACAGCAACGTGGAGGTAGCAGCAGTCAAGTTACGTTACATTGTTTGCAACATAACACCTCTCAGTAGCCTTAGTCTCTCGCAATGTAGATTAAGATCAAGTACACAGTGTCTGAAAAACCAAGCCTTTTTTGAGTAATCAGTATTCGGTAACCGCAGCCACGTCTACAATGTTTGAGCGCCAGGCAAAAGTGGCACGAAACACACGTTTCGAGACACTACCGTCAACGGCGTCGTGAGTTAAAAAATGCGGGACAGGAAATTGCAAATTTCCGACAGCAAAGATTATGGATGCTCAAAATTTTTATTTTTTCTCGTTAAATTTCTCCAAGATGGGAGTTTTTCAGTCCCAAATTTTGCATTTTTGAAAGTTTTCTAACAATTTTCCAATAGCCTAAAATTCAAACGAAAAGGTGGCAATTTCTCCCCTGCACCCCTCCCGCCACGACGCCACTGACGACCATGGAAATTTCTAGTTTTAGACGGTCAGGCAATGTCCACAGCCACGCCGAGATTGTCACTGCCTGACAGCTGGTGGTCGTGGTTGCATGACATCTCATAGGAGTCGTCCGGCCGGTAGCCCATGTTCTTGCGCGTCAGGAACATGTGGATCTCGCGGAAGGTCGGCCGTCTCGCATCGTCGACGTGCCAGCACTCGACCAGAAGGTCGTAGATTTCCCGCGGACAGACGCGAGGCTGAAGTAGACGCAGACAGCCTGGCGTGCTGCCGCCGGCGTAGAGTTCAACGTACTGGCCGACTAGCTGCGAGTCACTGACGCCATCGTACGGACGACGACGAGCGAAATTCAGGATCTCCCACAGTGTCACCCCGAACGACCAGACGTCACTTCTTGATGTGTACTTCCTCTGTCGACAGACAATCACCAAACAAACCACACTGCCGCTCAACGCTGTACAACGTCGTGTTCCGTGATACGATATGCGATATGATGCGTTTAAACTGGCACCTACCAGTTTAATCTGGCACGCAAACTAAAAGAACTGTTTTAAACAAAAATGAAATAAGAACAAGAAATGTTATTAGACTGTGACCAATCTAATGTATTCCTCGCACGCATTATTTTCTCCTGTATTCTTTAAACTGCTTTTTCGTTCCTTTCGGCTTGTATTAGAGACCCAGCGTCTATTTGAGCCCCGTCTGATATTATACTAATAGTGACTGGCATCAAGGCCATTATTGCAAATTGTCCCCCCGCAGTTCGTAAAATATTGCCCTATTTCACGAACTGGGAAAAAAAATTCCATTAATAGTCGATGACGCAACTTCAACGTATGCGTTTATCTGGCACCGTTATTGAGATATGGCCGTTTGAAATTCTTCCAGGAATACTCTTCCAGAAACAGAGGTCGATCGACGGTCGGTGGATCGCCAATATAACACTGATTTCACACACTTCTCTTTGCTACGTTAGGAACGTAACGCGAGAGGAGTAAAAATGGACCAAGTTCTAGTGACCTATAAAAATGCCAAAAAAGAAACAGACACGTTATGGAAGAGAAACTATAGGTATATCTGAAAGCTACATAATTTGGTGGACACGTTTATATCCAAACATCACAATATAGGCTACAAAATCAACTATACACCGAAAAGGGCTGATTTCGCTGAGTGTACGCTGCACACATAGGAAGAATTAAATCGCATATGAGCAATGAGCATCACTGACTGACCATGACAACAGACTCGAGTGCTGCCCAGCGCAGCGGTAACACGGTTCCATCGTCCATGCGACAGTAGTCGGCGGCATAACGACCTCGGCCGCCAGTCAGCCCGAGGTCAGCGACCTTGACCTTGAGACGAGGTCCGACGAGACAGGTGCGCGCTGCCAGGTCACGGTGAAAGACACCCAGATCTGCCAGATACTTCATACCGGACGCTATCTGCGTCGCCACGTGGATCAGACAGCCGTAGCTGCACGACACCGCACACAATAAATGTACACCGCGTCTCTATACAGAGCGACGTAACTGAACTGAATTGAACTGAACTGACACGGTTTGGTTTTTGACGAACTGACCAATTGGCAAGCAGGACGAACCCGCTGCCACGGTCACTGGATGACGCGTACGTGAGCGTAGTCACGTAAACCACCGACGCCGTTAGACGGTGCTTACCGTAACGCATTACTGTTGACCATTCGTCAGTTCGTCAAAAACTAAACCACGCTAGTTCAGTCTAGTTCAGTTACGTCGCTCTGTACGCGCTTTTAAACCAGCTCGCACTGGTGGTGCAGTCGTGCGTCACAAAGCAAACGACGCTGTGTTCTATGCCCCCTGAGCCTGGTTTAAGTAAGATATCGCAACGTCTGGAGTGGTATGAGCTCGTACTGCGTACTCGCTTATATATATTGACCAAAAAAATCTTCCCAAAACACTGTTCGTCGAAAATGTGAACTGTTTCACCACTCGTTAACAGCAAACACACTGTACACTAGCAAAGCAAACGTGTTGCACATGCAACTGGACAACTATGTCGGCCCAGTGCCGACATTTTATGCGGCCTTCAGACTGACCTGACCTGAACTGTCTCCCCTGCGCGGGGAGGACACCGTAAGTCTTGTGGTACTACTGAAAACTATGTTGACATATACGCGCGCAAAATTCCGTGCCAGTTCTAAGTTAGCCGTTAGTCGCCGGCCGAAACAAAGGGCCGCCCAGAAGACGACCGACGCACAGCTGAGGCCGTCTACGGGAAGGTCGCGACTATGTTCCGAGCTCGGCCTCACCCAGCCCTTGCCGCGACCAGGCCCGCTTCGGACTCCGGCCAGACCGATCCGGCTCTTATAGAGCCAATCCTTATCCCGAAGTTACGGATCCAATTTGCCGACTTTCCTTATCACCTACATTCTTCTATCGACTAGTGTCTGTTCACATTGGAAACTTGCTGCGGATATCGGTATGGTCCAACACGAAAATCACACCGTCTCCGCGAGATGTTCACGTAGGTGCACCGGACACCGCGGAAATCTGCAATCCTGACCCTTTCGCTAGTCCTGACCATTCCGCTGTTCAGACTACTGAAGTGTCCCTGAATAAACATAGGTTGAATTAGAATTCTAAGGCACAAGGACTCAAACGCCGAGGTCAGGGTCCGCGACCGTGCAACACAGAAGGCGCCAGAAGCGTATAACAGACAGACAAACAAACTTTTTGCGCATTATAGCAAGATTAGTATAAAGTAGGCCTATATACCTAAGCGACGGAGGACCACTGCGGTACATTCTGTCGTTGCCGTCGTCAAATACTCGCTGCTGCAGAAACTGATGCAGATCTCCGTGCGACAGACATTCCATGACGATCGCCAGTGGCTCCTTCTGTCGAATGATGCCCAACATTTGTGCTACGTTGGGATCACTGACGCGACTCAGTCGCTTCACAGTCTCATCAAACGCCCTTCTGCAACGTCAAAATTAATCAATGTCAACAGCGTGTAATAAATGTGTGCATGCTCTGCATTTTGAGTTGTCTTGGGCCAATATACCAAAAACAAAAGATACGCAAAACATAAACACACTTAAACTGTTTTGTTTTTGTTTAACTCACCCACCTTCCCCGAATTTCTCCATGCCACTCCAAGCTAAGCCGGTCTCCAGAAGAATTCAAAAATAATCGTTTGAGAATTGTTATCTCAGAACTTTCATAGACTGAATAATCTTTTCGCATGAAGCAAACGGTCAACATCCGATGACAGGCCGAACTGGAAGCGTCCGCGAGGTTGTCCTCGTACGTGGATGCGGCGTGCAGCTGGAGGTTGACGTCGGGCTCACTGCAGATGCTGGCTGGGACATAGCCGGTGATGGTGATGTCTGGAGGGCGCAACGACGCGTCGCCGGTCAAGCGATCCAGTGAGTAAGTAGCCTAAATGATGAATCTACTTTTCGTTCAACAGGACGACGGACAACACAGAAGACACTGCGTAGAATAACTTAGTTTAGTACAAAAAGCAGAGCGCTGAGTGACGCTGCGAAATGGTACACGCGTCTGTATGGTCTGTACCTGTCGTGAGCTGTGGCGGACTTGCGCAGAGTTCTAACGACCACCAAGCGACAGGAGTCAACGTCACTAGCGGGCACACCGCGCGATGTACTAGCCTGCTTCAGTTCACATATGTAAACCTAAACATATAAAACAGCTTATACATGCAGGGGCTTGATACATCGGATTGGGTTGAATAAATTATAATAATAGGCCTACTGTTGATGAGTAAATCATATACTTTCCAATGCAATGCAGATGTAAAGGCTCGGATAAAATAATACACATGAATACAGCTGAATAATACAGCTACACCTGCGAGCTACACTAGTATAGGTAGAATGAAGTTGTTTGTGCTAGATTACTTTGCTCGTCTATTCGTATATTTAATCAATATATGCCTCTCTGTATTTTTGTAGTGTCTGTCCGATGATATTTTTGTCTCAGTATGTCATTCTCATGTGTGGGTTACTTTGCATTTTACGGTCTGCCAAAGTGGCGATCGGATCTGGTCACTAGTCCAAAGGGGAACTAGTCCGAATTTGGTCAGGTCCCGTTCGCCATAGCCAACGAACGCCAAAACCAAAGACGCTATTTATTCCTATTCTTGAACCTATGCAGCCAACCTCGTTCGCTAGAATCAGGCCATCCTGTTTCTGTGGCGTTTCTTCACAAACTGTGTCACACATTGTAAACGATTGTCCAGATATGAAATTCCAGGACGGTCTGTCAGTCTCAAACATGAACGGCTGATGAGGAGGCTACTGCCTGGCTCGGCATGTAGGCCTAGAGCAAACGCTAAGAAGTAGATCCTATTACTAACCCTAACCATCGCGATGTACTGACTAGCGCCCCTTCAGACCACTGAACTGTGCCCAAATATAGGGAAAGCGTGAGTGACCTCTCCGAAGAGTCCGTCTCCGAGCATATCAACGCAGCGGACGACGTCTCGTGGCAGGTAACTAACAGGTGTCAGCAGACTGCAGTCGTCATCACGCACTGCAGTCAGCAACAAGTTCGTCTCTTCACTCTGAGTCTCATCAGTCACCGAGCTACTCAATGACCCACCATGACCTTCAGCCAGCTGACACGACGACACCGCTCCTTCTCCAGACCTCTCTCCTGCACGTGCCTCATTCACGCAGTCTGCACACGACACTTTCTTTCTAGTATAAGACAATCAACGACTAAAGTAATTTCGCAAAGGCGGAATCGCTCTGGCAAATCCACCCCAACTCCTCTTTCAGGACTGACAGTTTGGCTGCAATTTGCAATTGCATCTTTTGGTTAAAGGCTCACTCCCAATCTCTCCTTCCTCTCGGAAGTCAGGGACCCCCCATCTAACACACTGTGTCACTGGACTCCACAACTGTGTCTGCCAGATGACATCTGAATCTGTCGAACGGTTTAAGCAGGGTGCAGGAATGTGACAGACGACAGACAACGGACAGACCACGCTATGCAGAATGTGTAGAAATAGGCGGAATTACTTGCGTTGCAAGAGCGATTCCGTTTATTCAAAAGCTGCACATATTTTACGAGAATTGTTGTTGGGACTGAGGACTCGTGCTGAAACACACACAGATCGGTGTGTATGCTACAACAACCTGCAGGCAGCAACCACGTTCCTTCCCTACTGATCCCTCATTTCCCTGTCTCTCCTTGCCTCCTTTCTATTCCTTTTCCTACCCAATGACCCAGCGGACAGAGAAGGCCCAGCCAACAAACATATTGAACTGACGCCTTTCGTATGATCGTTAACCCACATTCCATCATGACCATTCCTCCGTGACGTCCGTAAAAAGCCCGGTAAGAAAAGTGCAATATTTACCTCCGCCAAGGAAATAATGTTTTTGCCGGTTTTTGTTTGTCTGTGAGTCCACGCGATAACTCGAACAGTTATGGACGGATCTTTCTGAAATTTTGACGGTATGTCGGGCATGGCATAAACTACCAGTGATTCAATTTTGGGCGTGATCCGGCAGGAATCCTGGATTCTGAATCACTTTGAAATTTTTACCATTGCGTTAAAGGGGGCATAAGGCAACCGCTGGCAAAGCGAAGATGGTGACGCCACCTGGCGAATAGCTTTGCCTTGGCGGAGGTACCTGCGGGCTACGACTGCTTTCTAGTGATATATGTCATGTAAACAAACAAAAGCTAAATTTGCTACGTGGCAAAAAAATTGTACACTTGGAGATATCATACAGAAACTAAAACAGACTCGACGCTAGCGGCTAGTCTAGTCCATGACATATGACTGAGCAACTGTGGCATACCCTACGCGAAATTTTGCCTAATTACCATCAAAGTCGCAGGTCCACGACTGCTGTTCATCGTGGCTGTATAATTTCCGACTGCTGATGGGCGACGTGCGTACGGTGTTGCTAAGCTTACAGAACGACGACGAGTTGATATTTGACAACGCGCCAACAGATGTCGCCAGCGTGTCCTTGTCACAGTTTGCAACCGCCTTGTACACGACGCCGTTCGACACCTTCATCACAACAGACGTCATCGTTGTAGCAAACGTTTACAAAAACGTTTTTCATAAAAACACGACTATTAACTTTTTATTTCTCTCAAACGCTTAGTACATCCGTGTCAAAATTTGAATTCAACATGTGATAATATCGCCCCAAAACCATTTTTGCTGTTTTCGAGTTTTGACTCATATCGCCCTAACATAGCTTTGTAAACTGTTGAAGTTTTTTGTTCTGATTTTTGCTGTTTTTAGTCGAATTTTGTCCAATTTTTTGGTATTTGATTTTATGACAATAAATTTATTTACTGTTTTCAGAATACCTCCGGGCGGGTAAAGGAAGTTGGTGCAAGGAAAAAATTATGTGTGATGTAACAATGTCTGCTGCAGCTAATTTTGTCTTTCAATGAGAACGGTTAGTTGCCATGGCAACAGGGGTCGTCATGGGACAGATTTAAATGACACCATGGGATAGCCCGGGCCCGAAAATAAGGGGTAGCTGCAAACAGCGCGCAATTATCTTTTACGGGGACCGAGTTATACCGCTTTGAATTCCCCATAGGCCGTAATGCAAATTTTTAAAAATTTGGGCATAAAAAGGGGTAAATTTTAAAAAAAATTAATTGAAACCATATCAGGAATGTGTCCGGCCTCTGGACGCTTCGTTTAAGCCATTGGCGGCGTTTGTCGATTCAACGTGCGAACCTGTAGCCATGCGCAAGTAAAAAAATAGACGCCTAACGGCGAATTTCGCGCATGCGCAGCCACGCCCCCTTTGAACCGATTGTAACCAAATTTTGCGTGTGGGGTCGAGTGTGCGATGTGATCAATCCTGCCAAGTTTTATGGAAATCGGTTGAGGGGTTTCGGAGTTACAAGACCCCCCATCGCCATTTCCTATACTTAACGTTCATCGCCCTTAGACGCCTACCTTATCTTTTACGGGGACCGAGTTATACTACCGTGCTGCACTGCGATATGGCGGTAAAAGCGTCGTTGTAGCTAGTACCTTTGCGGTGACGGAGCAGCTGGCGTATCGCTCATGCGACGGACTGAGATAGTTGAGGCTGAAGTTAGTGCAGCGCGCGTTGGCGAGGCTGCCTGCTGAGTTCTTGAGCGGAGATCGTTCGACGCGCGTCCGCTTGGAGCTACAGCGCAGAACAATGACGACGCCGACGGCGACGACGACGATGACGACAAATGCTCCGGCGCTGCCCAGCAGTATAGCGACGAACATGTCTCCACCACCAGCGCTGACACTGCCGACCGCAACCATCGGCGCGGACGACCCGTGAGACGAAAGTCCAACCGACGTCCATCTTCCGCTTCCGCCTGCAGTGTCACGTGACCTTCCCGTCTCACCTGCCGGTTGATTAGGTTACACTTGTCAATGACTGGAAACCACGTAACGGATGTAACGCATTTACAGAGCAGGCTGAATATTCAGTCTGTTCTAAACACTGTAGGAAGGGTTTTGTCACGTCCTCGTCCCTGCCTCTAGTGAGACAACTGCGTGATGGACTTGGTAGAAACAGAACGCATGATTTTCAGATACCCAGTTGTAACTATAATCTGCATAAGCAACCATTTACTGTAAACAGACTTTTCAGGTTTCTCATCTAGATTGTTTTTTGCTCAACAGTCTGGATTGTGATTGTGATTGTGACTGCACTTGAGATTCTTTACGTTGTGAAAGACCTAACGTGACTTTGCATTTAGGACGAATAACATTGAAATTGTTAAGAATATTCAATCGTACCTTGGTATATCGTTACCCAGCGTTGTCCTGGGTAATAGATCGGTAAAGTTTGAACTGAGTTTCGGGCTTTTCGCTCGTTAGTTAAGGTATGCTACCTAGTGTTCTGATAGAGAAACGTT
>Ga0209367_1001777_pt1 | contig 27383 bp, 18 predicted proteins | sample WorMetLIZISLAND2_FD_187412 | JGI IMG/M metagenome (GOLD analysis project Ga0209367, IMG submission 187412) | Marine gutless worms symbiont microbial communities from Max Planck institute for Marine Microbiology, Germany - Olavius geniculatus... ...
AATCGAGAGGCAGTATACGACTTCCTATTAGTGTTTAATAGTAACCTAGGCCCTATCTCGCACCGTTACTTAGATACAGCGACTTATAGGCCAAAAATCGCAAATTTTGTCCACCCCCCTCTTATTTAGCGCACTCGTTCGGGGTGACTCCTTCGAATTTATGAAAAAGCTTTACGGTTCCTAAAACTAGAGTCTTCCAGGCACCCGACGTTGAAGATTTGGTGATTCTAGTTTGCACTGCTTTTGACTGATCCACCCGTGTGACAGACAGACGGACAGACGGACGGACAGACAGAATTGCGATGGCTAAGACGCGCTGAAAGCAGTAGTTGCTTTCGCGCGTAAAAACAGAAAATATCCAAAATCAGCGGTTAAAATTCGAATTTAGTCTACAAAATGCTAGGAGAATGGTGCTTAGTTTCTATAAAAAGCACACCACGTGTCACCAACAATCAACCTGGCCCTTAAACACACGTTAAAAATACTTATGGCGATATTTAAATATCTCGTATTATGATGTTTCATTTATGGATTTCAACTGACTCTAAGAATTATTAAGTCCTATATATTTGTGGCAAAATAATTATTACCCGGTAATGTGCAGATTAAATTTTTTCCATCGAAGACCAAAGATTCCACGACAAAGAAAATCTCCAAATTCATTTCTGGGCCCTTTAGTCAAATAGAGAAGAGATATCACCGTCCTATGCATCTTGTTCTCGGCGCCTCGTCCTAAGCCCCCTGCAAACAATGCTACTCCAAATAACTACTGCACGAAGTAGTTATAATTAATGCAGTGACTACAGCCTATATGATACCTACCTCTCTATGCAAAATCAGTGAACAGATTGCTTGATAAAACGAAGGGAGTTTATCAGGCGAGCTGACAGGAATGCCTTCGACATCAACCAAATGCAGACATTCTGGCACAAAAATATAGCAATACTTGATGACAACTGTTATTACTTCTAATGAATTGACAAATATTAAACTGTATTTATCATTTTCGAGATTACGCACATCAAACTAGCAACACGCTTACATTTCAAGTACAAAGTTTATCAATAGCTGCTAAGAATGGTAAGCTGTACAAAATTTTTTTATAAAAAATAAAACACATATTATTTTAGTACTTTCTAAACAACTTGTCTGAAATTTCTTCACGTAAACAACGTTTTCTAAATGAAAGCCAAAGGTAATTTTTTGAGGATAACCGACTGGAGCCAGTTTTGTACGGGTCTGATGACCTTTATCTGACCTCATTGTTTCCGTGCAGGTATTGATGTGTGATTTGTGTGTGCATTGTTGGTGTAATAAACGATGACGGCAATAGCAAAATAAAATTCTAAGACAAAAGATATCACCAGAAAAGAAACTGCAAAGTAAAATGTCAGCAGACAAACAAAAACGCTAGCGTACCTTCTCGAGCACTGCAGAGAAAATGCCAAGCCTGATTGTTTAATGCGGGTATGATCTTGTTTGATGGGCAGACGAGGTGCTGTAGATCAAGATTGCGATGAAGAAAAACTGCATGAGGTATATTCGCAGGTCGTTGAGTCACCAACAGAGATGCCCACGACGTGCCTCTTGACTTTATCAATGCTATATTAAACAACAGCAAGATACTCTGCCTTAGTTCAGCTAAAACTGAGCAAACTGGTGGCACCAGATTATCAAACTATCAATATCATATTCATCACTAACAGCCAATTACTTTTCGGATTAACATTTTTACACACGACAGCATGCCTCGCGCGTCTTAGCCATCTTCTAGGCGTCTGTCCGTCTGTCACACCCTGGCACTGTATCAAAAAAAACAACACCTAGAATCCAAAATTTCTTGCCCCTGGGTGAGGGGATATCCCTCGAATGAGAACGTCAAAAAGAGGTACCCCCAAAAGACGTTATTTTGCCGTTATTGGCTCGTTTAGTGTGAAAACTGTTGCAGATAGGTACAGACATGCTGCACATAATTACAAGCACTGGTGATGTGCTTTATAGATTTATCAACATCGCTGACCTTGAATGACCCTGAACCCCCAAAACAGGGGTTTTTGTAAATTTTTCGCAATTTCGGCCTGTGACACACATTTTCAGAGTGAATTGCATTGAAATGGCTAAAGATAAACTTGGACAACCTTTGAAGAGAAACTGCTGAGGCTGTTGTGCGTCTCATGAGCTTTGCTCAAATTACTTGTTCATCAACCCAAAACCATAGTATTTGTGTGTAAACTTCAACGTTTTTTTAAAACTTATCTCTTTTTCATTCTAAGTGACAAAAATATGACACATGCTGATTTTGCACAACCCACCAAAACAAACCACAAAAATAATATACAAAAAATAACTGATACTAGTTTTCTATACCACCAAAGTTAGCTAACTTCAACAGTAAATTAGATGTACATTGCATAAATAAGGATGAAGTTGCGTGTTCAAATTGATCACATACTAGCCCAAACACAGCTAAAGTGGAGTAAAATCAAAGTGGCAAATATTATTTATAGCCCACTAACATGACTAATAATTAGTACCATTTAAACAGACACTAATAGACTGACAAATAGCCAATTTAGCCTAAGGACGTAACATAACTAAACAAAAAATTAATAAATCACATATTTGAAAAAGTAAAATATCAATAAACTTAAAAATCTCACAAACAATGAGTAATCGCAAAACCAGCCATATTAGATTTTTAAAAATCAAGCGAAAAACAATAAAATTTCTGACTCCCTATAATAAATACCAAGTGGGTGGTAGTTGTCAGAACTGCACTGGGGCAGCATTTGAGGATATAAGCCCAATGAATGGAGATGCTCTATGGTTTCCATCTTCAGCTGATACGGCATACAGTTCTCTGTCTGTGCCTGTTTACAAACACTTTACTAGTTTTACAATAAAATATTAGTAATCCTAGCTGACTGTGACTGTCATTCAAAGCAAAAAGTTTAGCCAGAAATTAAAAACATTTTTTATTCATTTCCATTTTTACGCCCTGACACTAAACTTATCGTCCAGGCTTTATCTGCAGTGATTATTTAATGTTCAAAAATCTATTTAATGCAACACAAATTTTGTTTTTTTTATGCTAATAAATTTCAACTCAAGTACAATTAACAGCTTTGACTGCTATAAAAAGAAATATATCACTGTATTTACATTCTGCTACCTAAATATAGTAAAAATCCTGTAAAAAACATGTTTTCATTACACGACAACAATTCAGTTAACTAGAATCTGGCTCAGTAGTTCCAATTATTAAACCATCAAGAAAGCAAACAAACCGAAGAAAACAGCTCGTAAGGTGCCGGAATGTTAGCAACGTCCACTAAGTATGTGTCCCACGTGAATTTCTTCTGATAACCTGCCACAAACAAAACCACAAAAACACGAGTCCAGTAGCAGATGCAGCACAAGTTGAGGGAAATGTATTTCCCTTCAACAGCCATATAATGTCGCACCTGAAAATTGTTTGTATCGCTATTTCACACATATCGTGGGCTTTTAACAAATGCATTTCAGCCTCCAGTGTCACAACTCACTGCTCTAAAAAGCTCTTTAACTAAACTCAAAAGAACAATAAGTATTTATTTTATATGATGGTAAGCACTGTTTTTTGCAAAACATTTACTAAAGTGCCTGTTCGAGCACTATGCCGATCACCTTTAGGAGCCTGCAACTGCTGTTTGTAGTTCTGATAGTTCTTTCCACACTGATCAAACCAGCCGATGGGATGAATGTCTTTGGTTGACGGATCCGTCCAGTAATCGTAATGATCGGTCCAACCATCAAAATGAATCAACAGCTGACCATCACTTCTTACTTCAGCTGCACAAAGTACAATGCCAAGTATAAAAGTCACGACTTATGATGACTTTGATTCAAGCTCAGTAATGCCAAGCTGCACTGTACTGTATGCCAGCTGGCAACATCCGGTACAAAAAATAAGAAAATACCAGAGAAAAAATTGCAAGAAGTCAATGTTTGTGAAAGAGTTCAATAATCTGAAAACTGAACATAGAATAAATGAACCAGTGCCAGACAAGAAGTCAAGTTGTGTAATGCAACTTCATGTAAGACATCAAGTCTGATTTACTTTTGCAACATATGCTGTAAAGTCATTGAGCAGACAAAAAGTTTGTCATCATACCAATGGTAGCAACGCAGATAAGTGTGGGAGTCTTGCGATCCAATGCTTCCAGCCTCATACCTGCTTTCCACGTGTTCATGCCATTCTCCTGCTTCTGCAACAATATCACCACCTCAGCTCAGTTCAGATTGCACATTAGCTGCTAGTTAGTAAGTAAGTAAGTAAAACGTAAATTTATAAAGTGCACCGCCGACAAAAAACCTCTAATGCACTGCATACATTACTACACTGAAAAAAATGTCTTGAATAGTCATCTAAAAACGGATATACTGTAAATAGGATCATGCTAATTTTAATGTTTGTTTAACCACACAAATTTTCCCAAGTTAAGCCTTATCACAGTTAAGCCCTAATCATTCTCTTGGTAATTAGTTAAGCACTTTCCATCCACAGACGCAATTCCTGTCTCTAGCAAACATACTAAAATCACGCAAACCATACGTTTGATTACATTATAAAGACATTGATATTTAAACGTTTACTAATGCATCATTTCAAACCAATTTTTGGGTTTTTGGTATTCTAACAATATTTCCATTACCGGTGGCTGCTTTAGCGACTGGAGATATTCCAACGTTTCTGTCTTCAGCTGAAATGGTGTACAGTTCTCTGTCTGTTCCTGTTAACAAACATTTCACCTTGTACCAGTTTTACAATAATACTGAAATTCATTAACATTTACGTGCTGCATGTTCTGAGTGTGAGACAGACTTTGTCTATTTTAACACAACTCAACTTCAGGTTAAACATCTTGTTTCTTGCACGAGAATTTTCGTTAACGTTACCATGAAACTTGGTCCATAGTTTAACTTGACTGCTATATGGTGCAATACACAGAAAGCGTTTAATAATACAGGGTGGTCCAACAAAAAACGTGGCACTTTACTTTTGTCCATATCTTCACCAATTATTGGCCGATTTTTAAAATTCTTTTACTGGTACACTCTGCAGACAATTTGTAATAATGTGGCTATTATACATCCCACCGCACCATAAACGTGTCTCTACACTATCTCGTGAAATATAAATGAAATATGAATGTATAACGATAATAACCAACAAACATTTTGGTAAATAAACAAAAACAACACTTCAAACCAACATTGCTATTAATGGTCTGTATGACACTAAACTGCGTGGGTTTAACGCAGTTTATTGTCATACAAATCATTCACAGCAATGTTGGTCTGATGTGTTTTATCCATTTACCTAAATGTTCATTATTATTGTTAGTTTTTTTTTACATTTACATTTCGGCAGGTAATGTAAAGACACAATTATGGTATGGTGGAATATATAATAACCAAATTATTGCAAATTGTCTGCAGAGTGTGCCGGTGAAAGAATTTTAAAAATCGGCCAAAAATTGCCAAAGATATGGGCAAAAGTAAAGTGCCACGTTTTTATAGACCACGGTGTATATACTCTGTAACCATAAGACAAGAAAATCCTGTAAGTCCATAGTCAAGTACGGTAATAACGGTAAGTTATGACTTGAATTCACAAAAACACACCTGACTGAACAGCTCGTAAGGCACCGGAGGATTAGAAACTTCCACTAAATATGTGTCCCATGCAAATGCTTTCTGATAACCTACAACAAAATCACAAACATGTAAAACAATAAGAAAAACTGACTTTGTGATCACTTTTGAGTCAAAATGCAATCCTACTTGACAGAAACGTCACTGTGTCATTTACTGTCAGTGCTATGAGTATCCAAAGCAATACAGTGAATTGCGATAACGTAAAAAAATACACGAGTTGACTGAGCGTTGTACAAGTTTGTGTTTTCAGCTTGCTCAATGTATATCATGAGTTTAAAAATGTAACAGCATTGTTAGCATTTCTGTTTTTAATGCAAAGAAAACAATTGTCTCATCACTCACTCACATTACTCAATAAAGACAACCATGAAAATTCCGCGATAAATGTTAGTCGCAGCCTCTTTACACCAGGCATGTTACTGCTACTCCATAATATAAATTTTTCTACACAAAACTGTACAAAGCAATCATATTCACATTAACAAAAGTAGCTGTGATTTGCACGTCATTAATCAAAACGGCTTAGTAACACATAAACGCCTTTACCTTTAGGAGCCTGCAACTGCTGCTTATAGTTCTGATAGTTCTTTCCACACTGATCAAACCAGCCGATGGGATGAATGTCTTTGGTTGACGGATCCGTCCAGTAATCGTAATGATTGGTCCAACCATCAAAATGAATCAACAGCTGGCCATCACTTTTTACTTCAGCTGCACAAAGTACAATACAAAATAGAGAAGTCATCTCGTAATTGGAGTCTAGTGGACTGGTGGTAGTATAGGATTCCTAATGAAAAAGTTACAGATCATCATTCACCACTCAGTCAGCAGATTGCAGCAACTTGCAAATCTGCTGTACACTCAGGCCAACTTAGCCTCTTACCATCGGGGAGATAGGAAATGTAGTAGCACACGGGCTAGGAGGTGAAGGCCTGGTTGCATGCCTGATAATGCCAAGGACGTTATATAATACCCAACATTTATTTATCTTTTGATTGTTAGCAGCGTTACACAAACAGTTACAGGCGAATTTTACTAAAGTTTTTGCAGAAGGTTAGACTTAGGCCAAGTTAAATGTGATTAGATTTTGGTTGATCCGGAGCAGCATCTGGATCCAAAACAGAATTGAAGGATTCTTTACCAATGACAAATAGGGAAAGCCTCAGACGAATCATCCTCAAAGCAGTTGCTGAATCGGTGACAAAAACATATTATCATTAGTCAAGTTGTATGATGCAAAATATGAAATCTGGCAGCGTATTGTAACAATGTTTAATGTCATCGAGTAAAGAAAATTTGTCATCATACCGACGGTGGCAACGCAGATGAGTGTGGGAGTCTCGCGATCCAGTGCTTCCAGTCGCATACCTGCTTTCCACGTGTTTATGCCATTTTCCTGCTTCTGCAACAATATTATCATCTTCAACTCAGTTCACATAGCACATTAACTTTTGATTTTTGTTCAGCCAGACAAATTTCCCGATATTTAGGCCCCAATCATTCTTTTGGTAATTGGGTAAGCAGTATTGACATTTCATGATCCATTCACAGATGCAATTCATGTCTTTAACAAACAGCGTTACAGCACTGAAATCACGCAAAACACACGACTGTAAAGACATTGGTACCTGAGTTACTAGTAACATAATTTTTGGGTTTTTGCCTTTTTTGGTACTAAATTATGAAAATATTCCTTTTACCAAAGGCAGCTTTCGAGAATCCAACTTCAGTGAATGAAGATATTCCAACGTTTCTGTCTTCAGCTGATACGGTGTGCAGTTCTCCGTCTGTTCCTGTTAACAAACATTTTTAAGAGTTTTACACTAACATGTAACTTCATAACTGTGACAGAAGTCAGTAAAATGTCAACGCTAGCAAAGCAGAAATCAAAATACGTTAGACTTGAACAATTTTATTTATTGTTTAAAAAATCTTGTTTCTTGTCTCAAAATTCCCGTTATCTTCTGCACTGAAATTTTTGTCACAGCCCTCAAGTACCAGAAAAAACAATACACAGATGTGTTTGATTATAACACATTAAGTCACCGTAAAACATAAGAAAATCCTGTAAGTCCATAACCAGCTCATAACAGTTAGTTTCCGACTAAACTTTATAAATTGCAAAAAAACACAAACTGGGGTAAACAGCTCATAAGGTGCTGGAGGGTTAGAAACTTCCACAAGGTATGTGTCCCATGTAAACGCTTTCTGATAACCTACCACAAAATCACAAACACATGAAACAATAAAAAAACTTACGTTTGGTAAAAATTTACCTTAATCAACATTTATATAGGTAACCTATCGTTAGTGCTATAAGAATGCATAGCAATCTTTTCTATTTAATAAATTATAACAATACAGAAAAAAATAAAGTTTTCAGTGTTAAATTACAATCAAGTTACACATTGCTGAACGGATCTTGTGAATTAGAAACTGGCGGCATTGTTACTGTATCTGTTTTTGTAAGGGAAGAGCAATTTATAAAATTTTCTCTCATTATTTATATTTTACATATAGCTATAAAAGTAACAGAACATGCTAACGCGAGTTACCTTTGGGAGCTTGCAACTGCTGCTTGTAGTTCTGATAGTTCTTTCCACACTGATCAAACCAGCCGATGGGATGAATGTCTTTGGTTGACGGATCTGCCCAGTAATCGTAATCATTGGACCAACCGTCAAAATGAACCAACAGCTGGCCATCACTCCTTACCTGAGCTGCAACGTGTGTTGTAAAAAATATGTGAAAGCATGAACTGCATAATGCAGGTATTAATCAAGAGTCCTGATTGCGAAGTGCTTCTAATCACAAGTCTATGCATCTCTGACTTCAGTAATAGTCTATTTAGTAAGCCAGCCTGTACAAAGGTATGCACGATAGCAATGCAAACTATATAAATGCAACTAGGAATACACTAAATCAGTTTCATGCAAATGTAATAGTCTAAAAACCTCATTCATCAAATTGCTTCATCCTGAATTAAAACACTGCATGGAACAGTGGCAGACGTAAAACGACGTTGTGTGATATTAGATACGAAATCTGTGTGTGTGTTGTAACAGCATGAACATGATTTCACTAAGTACTCGGGAGACAAAATTTGTCATCATACCAATGGTAGCAACGCAGATGAGTGTGGGAGTCTTGCGATCCAATGCTTCCAGCCTCATACCTGCTTTCCATGTCTTCATGCCATTCTCCTGCTTCTGTAATAATGTGATAATAAGTCAATCCATCAGTCAGTCATAATTGCCTAAATAGCAAAACTACTTCAAGGTTAAACAGTTTAGCACTTCAGACAGTGAAGCAGTTAGGCCAAACAGGCTGACAAATGAAAGAGCTATGACGTTGTCAGCACTACATGCTGTTAATAATGAAACTGTGCTAGCCTAACGACCAAAATCTAAGAATATTTAGATAACATTTCTGCACAAATGTATCACAACATATTAAACATAGACATTCTGACTATCAGCTAATACGTGCCAGTGAGCGTTAAACGCAAGAATGTTTGAGCTTTGGCTTATGTATAGGCCCTAGTTAATGCTACCTGTACAATAAAAATAATGTCTATTGGTAACTGCAAATAAAACAGCATACTGGCATTGCTGGAGCTTCCAATACAAGAACAGTTTGTTCACCATCAGTGACTATCTCAGGCCAGTAGTTTAACTCCAGCTCGACGTCGGTTGATTTCACCAATCTGTCATTCACAAATATGCTCAGCTGCTGGCAAGCCTGCAACAGATGACTCCAACACTGGCGTCACTGAGTAAAAACAACCATTAATGCAACGAACAAAAAAAACACATGACCGGTAGTCAGACTGCTGTGTTTTACGAACTCGCTTTTTGCATTATTGGTGCTAAACAGACAAACTAAAAAGAACAAGTAGATGCATGTACTTCATTTTCTGAGCCAGTTTTCTTTGACGTCACAACAGTGACTGTGTCGCCAACGCCAAGTCCACTGTCAAACTGGCGCCCTGCTTTCGGAGATTTCGTCTTGCAGGCTTGCGTTTCCGTGGGCTCCATAAGTTCATGCAGATTAAACGTCAGCTCTGTGGCGCCAGAACTCCTACAATACATTCAGCAGTTTCTTGAATCAAAGTGTATTAGTGACAGAGATGTGAGCATATATTGTGTCAATTTACACAAAAACAGGAAAATGCTTGTGGCGTTCACGTTGTTCTTGCAAATTAAGTTTTAATTCAATACTCGTTAATTATAATAAGCACATGTTAAAAATGTCTCATCAAATTAATTCACACGCACGCCCACACGCCCAGCTAATCAGCAATAACCACACAGACCCAGTTATTCTGAAGCAGATGTACTGCTAAATAAATAAGTAAGTAAATTTGTACAGCACACAATGTCCATGAGAATCCATTGAAGCTGAAACAAAAGGGGTGTGGAAATAAAATGACTTAAAAGCGTCGAAAACAGAATATAGAAGAAAAACTGCGAATGTCCAAATGGTGGACGTGGCTAATGCAAAATATGAGGACCTGAACATGTGCGAACACAATGTACAGACAGCAAATTAAAGTCCGATGCACGTACTTCAAAACCAGACTGACGTCGCCAGTGACTTGTAGCAGCGAGAAGCTGAACTGAGAAAATTCGATGTAACTCATCGACGGCAGAAAGACATGTCCGCCCTCACTGCCGATCAATGAGATCCAACAACCCTGCTGATCACCAGCCGTTGACGTCTTGACTTCATCAGATACGAACGTTGGCCGGATCGCGTGCCGACTCTTCTACAACACCGCAGGAAATAACAAAAAATAATAACATATGTGTAATAATACCCTTAACTGATGTGGCAAAAAGCCAAAGATCAGGAGGACGGCCGCACGATATGTCAGCATTGGGCCGAGATATGTTTCTAGTTACAATAAGCGGCGTGCTGAAAAGTAAGTAAACAAGAAAGTCCAGCTGTCGCTAAGAAAGACATGCTACAACCTATACAGTTTCTGTTGCAGTATTGACTTTCAAAATCATCCAAGGTCAATGATTTGCATGTCATTTGAAAGCCAACGTGTGACTGCCTATTAGTGATAAATAGCAACCTATGTTCTATCTCGCATCATTTAGCCACAATACATCCGTGACAGACAACGGACAGACGACAACAGTGCCATAGATACCTACAGCAGCTGTAGCGCATCAAAAAACAAGTAGAACGTAGATTTATATAGTGCAAACGTTCTAAAAAACCTTGGATGGGGTAAGACTCACCCAGAGGTCACAAAGTGCGCCGTCAGCTACCATGCAGTGTTCACAGACCAGCAAAGAACTTGAATCGAGCGGCTGCAGCTTGTGACCAGACTGAATATCAGCAAAGCCAACGTCAACACCTATACACAGACAACCGTACAATACAATGTACGTACAAGCTTCACAATTCTATGAAAAAAGTAGTTCCGCAAGATGTTAGGCTACTTAATCAAATAATCAACCAGACAAGGCATCAATACTCATATTTCATCATCAAAACTACGAATCATGAATGAAAAGAATCTGGCGACTGAGAAAAACCACGGAAAGACAACGGCGATTGACATCTGGTGACAGCAGTTCAAACTGCCAACAGTTCTAAGGACGTTTACCACCTGAAACTATTCACTGCAGTTCCAACTGTGCAGCTGCTTTTAAGCTGCTGAACTGAAACACAGGAAAATTACCTCACATAATCTGTGTCATTTACAGGATGGTTCACAAAAAGTGAAACATACACGCTATACGTAGACCAGGCAACTGGCCAGTTTTGGTATCAATTATGCTTGATCACTGCAGTAAAAAGTGGTCACATTGAACACTTGAACACTGTGCTCAAAATGACTGCCCTTCGCTGCAATGATTGAGACTAAAATTGTTTCTAAAACTGTCCAATTCAAGCGCTCGATTGAAGTAAAGCACGTCCCTGTGTTCCACCGATTATGCACCACCCTGTACATGTACAACAGATAGCCGACCTGCTTTTACTGCTTTTCCTGACTGATCAACTTTTCCGTCAAAGATCACCTGCATTGCATAAACCAGCACAACAGTTAAGTGATAAAAACAATTAAATGTGTCAGCTGCATGTGCACGCAGAACAGGTTTACTTACTCCTCATCAACTATACAAGTAATTAAATCTTATAATTTTTTTGGTATGCACAATTTTTTGATAGGTAGTTAAAAAATTTACAGCTAATACATGTGTTGGTGACTGAGGATACGTTTTCTCTTACACTATGTTTAAATGTTTTAATTTTTTTACTAAATTTTGTGAAATGATTTAGTTTTCTCTATCATTTCTGGAAAAGTAATTCAGTGCAAAAACTGCAAACTCCAGACCAGGTTGTATGAGTATGTATGAGTGATTAAGTGCATTACACTGAGACTATTTGGCAGGCTGACCTGAAAAGTGAAGTAGCAGCTGAGACTGGCCAGCAGACGGTCAACTAAACAACGGAAGAACTCCAGCAACTTCCACAAACTTTTTACCATTGACTCATCTTCACTGGAGTGACTGCACTTCACTACTTGGGCGACAATGTACAAATTGTATTCTTTAGCGCCAAAACACATATATACATACACGCATACATCTTACTTGATCAAAATTTCAACAAACCAGTTCACAACAACAAAAATTCCACTGCAAGTTGTCCTTTTCTTCTTGATTTTTACCATCTAATAATCTACTATAGCCAAGTTGTTTTAATTTACGGTTTTGGTCTGTAACTAGTAACTTGTAACTGTGATTGTAACTATACAAACTACATTACTAAAGATTGTTAATAACGTAAGTTGTAACTTGATCGTCTTGAGCTATCTCCTCCTGACTTACCATACTTCCATGATCATCTCACCTTGTCAGCGTCACCATCACCACTCTTGTCATCCATCACCCCATCATTCTTTCATTCCAATCTCAAAACTTTTCTTTTTCTCAAATCTTATACTCCATAGTCATCTGGCACCCCTTCGGACTGACTCCACGGCTATTCAAACCTGCTCACGGTTTTTATGTTTACTCTTTTCAGTTTTTTCTGAGTTTTAGTTTTCATTATTATTCTTTATTTCTTACCTTTTCAGTTTTTTTTTATTTTATTTTTATTTTTTTATTTTAGTCATTTTTCGAATTTTGTCAGTTTTACATTTAAGACTATTTCTATTCTCAGTATCTCTCATTTCATTTTTCTTTTAAATATTTCAGTTCTTTTTTTAGTTTATGTGCTAGATTAAACTGACAGTTTGTTTGTCAGTTTTTGAGTGCAAATTTTCCACTGTATATTGTATTCTATATTGTATAAAATATTGAGTCTAAAATACCAGTCAGAACTTCTCTTCTTCAAGTATTTTTTCGTTAGTTGCTGTTTCCTGCGAACATAATTCGCAGATCACCAACCAGCTCATGTCCTAGAAGTTCGGCACGTATTACTTTGTAGAATGTTTTCGAGTCCTTAATTTTTTCTACTAATTTACTTACCTAATTACTGAAATAAGTGCAGTGCAAATTCACCTTCTGTGACATAGCGCAGTCCAAGCGTGATCGGCCCATGCAGTCGAATGACTCCAGTCTGCCATGCGATCACTGGGTACGCCGGACTGCTGCAGTCCAAGTCACTGCTTGCTACAGCGCCTACGATCAGTGACATCTGCGCGCTCGACAACGCATGTACGAACGAGTATTTGTACTGCAGACTGCGTGTCGTTCTGCTCGTGTTGGCGTCGTCCATGAAATAGTCCTGCAATTATATACACGGTGTCCCAAGTTTAGCGATAACCCTTGCTTCAAACACACATGTATAATTGAGTTTGTAGTCATCATTTTACATTTCTCCACGCTATTTTATTTGCCCACCCTTGTTCCTTGCTCTAGCTACTCCAGCAAAAAGTGGTCACTGAAGCTTAAGAACATTGTCTTTCCCAAAGGGCAATCGACTACTCTTGACTATAATGCATGGGGGTGTAACAACAACATATTTCAGTCACGTTCAACCAATCCAACTTAAAACAAAGTACGCTAATGGGGTGTTTACACGATCCAGCAAACGTCCAGCAGACGTCCAGCAAACTTCCAGCAATTCACGTGTATTTTGAATACATTTGCTGGAAGTTTGCTGGACGTTTGCTGGATCATATAAACACCCTATAAGCGAAAATGCTGCAGCAGACGAACGGACGAAAGACAAACCCATTGGACTGGCGGCTGGGTCGGCAGACTGGCTACGTAGAAATGCTGGACCTCGCTGCTAGAAGCATCGCACACATTGCAGACAAGCTGGCACGACGTCAGTGCACTGATGATGTCTGATTTTTCTGACCTTCTGGGTGCAGGTAGACCAATCACAGTCATCCTGAGCTGTTCGGCGAATGCAACGGTGTCAGTAACTATGAATGGCTTGTCGCCGTCAATATCGAGCAGTATCACACGGCCCTGCAACGTACCACCAGTCACTGCATGACACTGTGTTACGGTTCAGTGAACTTTCTGTTTTCTAAAAAACATTTTAAAAAGCGGCATTTAAAATACTTGGAGACTGCCATGTAGTGCATACATGAAGCAATCAGTTGCTCCAACAGTTGCGGCGGCAACTAGCCCCGTCTATACTCTACAAGCAACCGGCAATCGACCGTTGCAACATGTTACTCAAATTAAATATGTTTTATTCTGCGCAACTGTCACGGCGACTGTCAATCAGCACAACGTGTTACACCCGTTTAAACGATCGAGCAAACATCGAGCTAATGTCGAGCAGACATCGAGCAGGCCTGATGGAACCCCGCCCGTGGCTCAAATGTAGGCCTAGGCTTAGCCCACAGCTGATCACGTGTTATCTTCCAATTACAACCCCCCCACCCTCCTAATTAGCATGCTAATTACATTGCATGATTGGCTCGTCGAGCTAGCTGCATGAATGCTAGCAAACATCGAGCAGACGTCGAGCAATTAGCACATGTATTTTGAATACATTTGCTCGACGTTTGCTCGATCGTGTAAACGGGGTATTACTATGTGCTAGTAATCACGCAGCATTTGCATGCACACACCACAGCGTGAAAGATTTCCAGTGCTTTTCTGTAGCATCGGAAATCGTCCGACGGCCAATCGGAATGCGACTGCTGAAGCTCGGCGATGACGTCACACAACGGGCGTGATGGGGGATTGTTTGGTAGCATTGATATAGTTGATGACATCCTGACGAACCGTGCCGGCATGCGCTGGTACTGAGGCTGCAACTGGTCAATGTGATCCGCTCCATCCCTCAGTGCACCTCGCAACGTCACTATACTCTGCACATTACCATCACACACACACATAGAAGATCACAATGGATTTAATTCCCATTACATGTAGATTGTATGTAAACTCTATAACTGGTTATTCGAAATGTTACTGAAGAAGTTATCAGCATACTGACTAAAAAATGCAAATCATTTCACTTCGCAAATTTCGAGGTAGGCCTACTTATCATATGAACTAAATATCCAAGTTTAGTTTTCAAAAACATCATTATTTTTGTAAGCATTTCTTGACTCGTTTTAGTAACAAGGCTTATAAGATGCCCACAATAACATACCTAAGGCATAAAAATAGACAATAATAATATGAATCTTTTTGGTTTTTACTGGGTGACACATAAGACTATGTGCGTTACACAAAAACACCCAACTGGAGAGTTTTGGAAACAAGTTAGCCTCGATTATGGCAGCGAAGTGCAGCAGCCACGTTGATCCCTGGAACACAATGCTACATAACAAATGCACGCACCTCGTCGTCTTTCAGTGATACAGACGCAGATAATTTGACAGTTCTCAGTCCGTGCAAAAGTCGCTGCAGATTCACGAATCTCATCTGTTCCGGAAAATCAAGCGGATCCTGCTTCTTCAACAGCTTTCTGCAATACCATCATACGTCTCGCTCATGTTATGCAGCACATCACGTGTGCACAGTCAGTCACTTCCTGTTTCTCAGACATGACTGAAGACTCAATAAATGCTCCTTTCACTAACTTGAACATTGCATGGTACCCACCCAGAGACACACTAGCACTAGCTCAGTCTTAAACAGTGCTCGAGCATACATAGTACGTATGCTAAAATGAAATACCGTACGTTAAAATGCATACATATTTTTCATGAAATAGAATACGTAGGCCTATGATACATTGGTCTTAAACATACTCAAAATGTTGACCAAATTAATAGAAATGTTTCAAAAATACGCTTTCATGAGTGGTTTGCGCTATAACAACAATAATAATAATAATAATAACATGATACATGTATATAAAATAAACCACGACATATTTCTACTGATTTGTTTTTTAGAAAAAGGAGCCGACAATTTGGACATCGCCCCTGACCTGGTTAAGTACCCCAGAGTGGTGGTGGTTGTTAGATGTTATATGGTGTATGAGGTATTGAGAGCTCTGCCCCTGAACTGGTTGGATATGAAGGATGGAAGACTTTTGTTCTGCCCTCTTCAGACTTCTATTAAGTTATTAAGTCAACACTGTACCGTCTGTACTTATTCTTACAACTCAGAAATCAATCATATAAACCTAGCGACGTATTAACAATTATCAGTCGATATTAAATTAATACTCAACAAATATAGTGGAATTGACCAAAATATTTGCACATATGGTACAACGATGTGTCCAGCAGCTGCTTGGAAAACAGAACGTACTTCTGAATATCCTCGTTCACGTCAGTGATTCTCTTCTGCAGCGACTCAAGTTGCGTCTGCACTTTACTCAAGACATTCTTTGCCGCTTGCTTTGCTGACGCTTCCTCAGCAAGAACCACAACTGCAGAATCCACCTAAATTTACAACAAAATTGTAAAAGTGGTCACATTTGGCACATATGTCACACAAATTACAGAATTATTTTGATTAGTTTTAACACATCTGCTTTCATTTTTCAAAAGTGTTACTCTTTATTTTTCTGTTTAGATCTGCAAAGTAGATAAAGCTGGCCATCAATCACTTTAAGCACAGGTTACATTTGGCATCATATCGTATATCCTGTGCCAGTAAAGTAGCATTATGTTTATGCGATGTAACAAAAATCTATTACTAATTACTGTTCAGCCTAACATCAGTTTAAAAAACATTACAATAAAACAATTAAGCCTACATAGTCAAAAGTGTTAACTCATAATCGTTCAAAATCACAGACGCCACAGCCACTGTCCAAAGAGATGGGTCTTGAGTCTGTTGCTGAAAACAGCAAATCTCAGTGACGGGTCGCAAATGGACGCCGGTAGACTGTTCCACACACATGGTTTGTCAACAGCAAAAGATCGCTCGCCAAACGTCGTTCTGGTAGATGGGACCTCCAGTTTGGACGCTGACGACGACGATCTAAAACCGGACAGGTGGATCAGGCGACAGACATCTGCCAGGTAGGCAGGTGCACTGCACGCCCATTGAGACACTTGTGACCCAATATCGCCAGCTTGAATAAAATCCATTGCCGGACCGGTAGCCAGTGAAGCGACCGCAGAACTGGCGTAATGTGCTCCGTATGCTGCGTACCAGTGATCAGATGTGCTGCAGCATTCTGGGCGGACTGCAGTCGCCTTAGTTGGCTGTCGGCAATTCCATAAAGCAACGAATTGCAGTAATCTAGCCAACAGCTAATAAAGGCCTGGACAAGCGTTTGAGCGACTGTCAGCGTCAGCGACTGGATGATCTGACGTAGTTGTCGCAGCTGGTAGTAACGCGTGACGTAACACAGATTGGAGCACAAAAGTAATTTAGCTCTAAATAAACATTTACCAACTTTTTAACGTAATCAAAAGCGCAAAATTTATTAAAATATGATCCCTGCCTTTAAATTATTATCAATTTTTAGTTACTTATTTGCACAAAAAGTATGCAATGTGTAGAACAATGATACATAGGGCTTACAAATTTAGTGAAAGGTAGTTGACTGCCTTAATGAACTTAATGGCAAAGCCAACAGTTAAACATTTTTCAACTTCATGAAACAAACGATCACATACCTTGCTCAGTATAGGAATCAATCTGACCATGATATCTGTACAGCATTCGTCCAAACCTGACTCCAAGCAGTGTGGTAAAACGTAAACGGTTCTGTCCGCTATAAGAATGTACAGCAGTTCCTAAAATCAAAAACAGCATAACCAGATAATGTGATAAATAAAAACCACTGAAGTACAATGTTCACCGAAAAATGTTTTGAAAATTATTCAGTTCTGAAACAGTGAACTAAAACGAACAACTTGGTAGAAATCCGCAGAATATGGCCATAGTTAAAGGCCTACACAAAACAAAAGTATTCAAACATATTTTGCAAGCTCTTTGGGTTGTACTTACACGTAATCACATCTAAAACATCTGCAAAATGGTTTTGGCTAAAACATTTGCAAAACTATTTTCAAAAAATCTAGTATGACTGCACACAGCTTAAAATAGAAACTTGCAAAAACGTTTCAGAGCATCGACTTTCCGGCACTAAGCCTCGGATGCAAAAAAATGTAGCAAAACTTCTTCAGTACGACCAAGCATGTCTTTCATAAATGATATTGTATTTATGTGATGCTGTATGTTCTGCAGATTTTTGATTGTTTGTAATTTAAAAAAAAACGACTGAATGACTGACCAACCGGAGAGCATTCCATGAGGTTAAAAACAGTTGTCTTGTCGAGTGCGTAGTCGCAATGAACGGACAGTGGCGTTCCCTGCTGTAGTGCTGTGAGCTTGCCGCTAACCACAGACTGTAAAATACTTGTCCTTGTTCCGGCTGAGTTGACAATTAAACCTCTGTACATTCTCCACGCCGGCTCTTTACGCAACTCTAAGTCACAAGTGCAAACAAAGCCTTTCAGGTCACTTGAGATAAGCCAGCATACAAATAATGGCTGCTGCTAAAAAATTTTGTTCCAGTGTTGAGATCTTGGCACATTGCGACTAACAACTAAACATAAGCCTGCAACGTTTTGTTACTTATTTACTGACATTCTTACTTTAAAATAAGCCAATCACAATCCAAAGATTTTGGTGAAAAAACTAAAAAACACAAATTTTAAAGAAATAATTTATTTACCACAGTGACGTCTAAAGACAGCAACAGCAGTAGCCGCTGTTGCGCGTAATAATACGCACACTGAGTGACGTAGCCTACAGCAAGAAGCTACCAAAATATTAAACACCAGTGATGGACAATTAACCTCTAAAGTATGGGTTATTTTTAGTAGTCAGCGAATCGTCGGGTGACTTTGAAGCGCTCTGGACGCTAGCATTAACCATGGAGGCGTAATCGGCAGGTGGCGGCGAGACGAGCGGACACCCACGAAGCATCAGCCTGCAGCTGAGTTGCTCAGACTCTGTGACCACGACGCCGATGCTCGTTGCCACAGCTCTCACCGTATCCAGATGCTTCAACTTGGACAACAGCATCGACAGAGCTTTCTCTGTGATCTGACGGCAGCTGGACAGATTGATCTAATAAAACAGTCAATCACGCAATCATTCAGCCGTGTAGCCTATAGATACTAAATAGGCCTAAAACAACATTTATCGTGCAACCGTCCTAATAACCATATTGGCAAGAGCATTAATTCCCTGAGCAGGATTAACCATTATGCGAATTTTCAGCTTAAAAAGTCAAGTGGCCAGCTGCACAATATGACGGCAGAGAGCCAACATGGTTCTCTAGTTTAATATGGAAATTTTTTATTGCATCGTAACACCAAATACAACACAGCATGAAAGCAAAAAAATGGAGACAGAGGATAAAAAACGATACTGCTTATAGTAAAGTAATACAAAAATAACGATCATACCACGACATATTTAAAAAGAGTTTTATGGGAAATTTGCCTGTTTGAGATTGAGAAACAGTGATGTGATATAGACGATGGATAAGTCGGTGATGTGCAAGCAGCCAGCTAACGACAGACTGTCCACGTGCTCACAGAACCCGCTGGACTGATGGCAGTGCTGAAGCATGATGAAAAACGCATCGGTCAACTGCTCAACGCCAGTCAGGTCAAGATTACTCACCACGACATTACCGTTCATAGTGAACAGGTCCTTAAACACGACATACATGTACACCATCATAATTCATTAGTCACTCACAACAACGTTACAGGCCAATGTGAACACGTCTTAAAACGAGTTACACAATGCACAAAACGCGTACGTGGTGTAACGCGTTTGTAGAGTTGTTTTCACTGGCGTAACAGTAAAAACTGCAAACCTGCCAACAATAACAAAGCGAATGCAAGCTCTCAAAAATACGACGATAGACACAAGCTAAGGGGGATGGCTTTGCCCTTCAGGTTTACCTTATCCAGTAGGCTTAATTATATAGGCTTATGGGAGTCTGCGGATGAAAATATAGGTGCTATATTAGACCTCTTATTATAAGGACTGACGGCGGCCATGCTCGTGCCCATGTTTCAATGACATTATAACTTTGTCAAACGTGGTCCGTTTGCTACAAAATTTTGTACACTTAGTGCCACAGACAACATGAACAAATGCTGCAAATTTGATGATTGTATATATATGATTTTTATTTTGTCGTGTGTGCATATATTGTGGCTAAACTGTATATTTGTACGTACAATTCAGCCATAATATATGCTCACACAAGAAAGTAGAAATCATACAGTAACCAAATTTGCAGCATTTCTTAAAGTTGTCTGTGACAAAGTTACAAAAAAAAACTAAAAATACTGATGGACCAAAGTTTGCGGACCCGAGAACGGCCACCATCAGTCTTTATTTTAAGAGGTCTATGATAGGTGCAGATCAATGCAATGTTGTGCATGTGCACTTTTTGGGGGTAAAATACGCCAAGCATGCAGCTTAATGTTCAATTTAGATTGGTGTAAGATCAATTTGATGACATGAGGTCATGAAATTAATAACCTGATGCCATCATGGAAAATTGATGCTTATCAATGCCACTGTTAAAAGTGGCATGAAATTACCATCCCTAGTATAGGTTCTGTGACCCATGCATCAACACAGTTGTCTATCTTGTATAATAATCAAACACGTTGTGCATTGATGCAAGTTTGACATATCTTAATAAACTACTCGATCAGTCAGTTAGACAGTCAGTCAGTTAATTGGCCAATGCACTACTCCACAGTTACTCAAAGTTCACTAGGAACCCAGAATCTTTAAAATTCTCACAAAAACAATACTCCGAAATTGTTGAAAAATATAATGTTTTTTAAAGTCCTGTCATTCAAAGTTCTTAATGCGTATTATTTTTGTGATACGTGAATAAACATATTCTACTCATAAGAAACATATATTACTAAGATTTCTTAAATGCTCTTGGCAGGATTTTCATGAAAGCTGACCGACTATAATTACTTTTAAAAAATCTGATTACCAATTTACCATCTTGAATAAAACTTTAAAAGCAAAACTATTGAAGATCAGAGTTCATATTATTAAGTGACAAGTAAGACTTAACTCACCATGTATCAATTTTCAGAATTAAAAATAATGAATACATGATCAACACCACTACAACAGGTCACCCTATAGCAGGCTCTAGCACAATAGATCAAATGAATATACTACACAAATTATGCTCCATTACTCTGTAGGCTACTGGAACACAGTACAATACAATAGTATTTATGATAGAACATAAATGTTTATAACATGACATCAATTAACCTTTATCTTCTCTAGCGGATAATATTCTGGAGTTTCAAAGTCATCAAACAACTTATCTCGTTTCAGAGTCACTGCAAACATGCACAAATCCATTATATAACGTACACGAACAAATCCAATAAAATTTAATGCATTTAATCTCAACTTAATCCGCGAAGTAACCACCAAATTCTATTATAAAATATTATTTTGAGCTTTTATCCGACATGAGCCCGGAAACGTCATCTCAAATCTCAGAAATGGTATGAAAGATACAACAAAATTCGCCATTATCAGAAGCAGAACTCAAACATTTTCTGAGGAAAAGGCACAAGCAACCCTGCACACACCGGCCTATTAAGGGCTCTGGAAGAATGGTTTCCCAGGCCTCACTGTAGCTCTTGACAGGGCTGTACACATCACCAGAACTGTAGCACAACTGCAATACAAGAACTTCTTCACGTTTACATCCACGGTCTGTTGGTCCAATGAAGAAGAAGGTAATGTTATCACTTGCAGAAATAAACAGCAATAGCGATAATACATGTAATATGATGTTAGTATGACATACCTTTTTCTGGTCCCATAAACCCAGTCGTCTGTGCAGTCCGCTGTGTAGTATAGCTCACACGCTGCACGACTTCTGTGGATTTCTGCTCAACGCCTTCTGCTAACATCTGCTCAATTCTTTCTCTTAGATCGTTATCTATCTTTTGTAAATCTTGCTCAACTGCTTCACCATCGACAGTATCACTGACACAATACAACATTACAAATTGTGCATCAAGATTCAAAAAGTATGTCGTGGAGTTTTATGCTGATCTGCATATACATGCACATACATGCATGTAAAAATTAGTCATTATTATAAGAGCCATTTTTGAACAAATTCAAGTGCAGAAAATGTCATATAATAAACGAAAGATTGATGGCACCTACAATTCATAATATTTTTTAGAATCATTCATTGTAAGTGGTCTTTTTAAGTGTTTTAGATTGTTTCTTGCTTAACAATATTATAGACTGGCACATTTTAAGTACTTACTTGTTCTTGTACTTGTATGTTGATGAGCGGAGAAGCGGTTGCTTTAAATGCTCATATCTTGTTGCCAAAGTTTGTCGAGTCTGTTCTTGAAAGCGTTGGTGGACGGTGCTTCAATGACATGCTGAGGAAGTTGATTCCAGTCTGTCACGACTCTTTGGCTGAAGAACATTCGACGGATACGATTTGTGTTCCTTGCCTTTTAGGTCAAGTCCAGTTTCTGTGAATCGGAAAAACTGAGTTGGATTAATGTTCTCTTTCTTGGTGATTATCTTGTACGTTTCGATTAAGTCTCTCAGCCGTCTTTTCTTAAGTGTGGTAAGCTCTAAACTCTCAGTCTCTCTTCTTATGGCTTCTTTCTCAAAGTTCCTACCAATCTTTATAGCTCTCCTTTGGACTCGTTCGAGACACTCGATATCTTTCTTCAGGTATGGCGACCAGACTTGTACGCAATATTCAAGATGAGGTCGTATGTATGCTTTATACAATAATTTAAATTCTTCTGCACTAACATATTTGAAGTTATCCATTACAAAAACTTCTTGGGAAAATTCACACAACACCTCTGCTGCCTCTTGATCTGTTTCGGACAATTCACCTTTCTGTTGAGCAGCTGTACAACTTTTGGCTTGACAGTTTGTAAACTCCTCATGTAACCGAAAAATTTCTTAGGATTTCCCTTGAATGATCTGATGACTTTCTTCCTGTAGTTGTCATGGTCTTTCCAAACGGACTGGACTGTCTGATTTCGTAGCTGTTTATAGTGTGCGTGATTTCTTTGACTGCTATACTGTCGGTATTTGGTCCATGCCTCGTTCCTGGTGTTGATTAACTTTTTTGTTTCCTTGGTCATCCATTCTGCACTTTTTCCCGCTATATGGTTTCTTCAATGGTACATGCTCCTTTAACAGTTCCGAGACTTTATTCTCGAAGAATGTCCAGTTATGTTCAAGTGTGCCATCCTTGAATTCCGTGACTCAATCACATTCTTGCAGATCATCTAGTATACCTTCATAGTTGCCTTTCCAGTAATATAGTTTAAAGTCGTGATTCTCGTCAATTTTGTCAACTGCCAGTGTCATAGTCCACGTCAAACAAACATGATCACTTTTACCAACCTGCGACTCATAACTGACGGAATCGACTAGGTTTGCTTCATCGACAAAAACGTAGTCCAAGACTGATGGTTTGCTTGTCCTCCTTGCACGTGTTTCTTCAGTTATACATTGGACCAAAGAGATCTTCAATCTTGAAAAAAAACTTGCTAGCTTCAGTATTGGGTCCAGCTTCCACCACATTGTCCCTGTAGTTAATTCCCGGGTAGTTGAAATCACCCATTACTAGAAGGTGTGAACTACTACTCTGCTTACTTGCCAAGTCCAAGTGTTGCATATTATGTCTGTTATATAAGAAACAACGATTACTAATTCACTTACTTACTTAGTTGCTATCTTCCAGCCACAGGTAATTCTCTGGGCCAGATCCATTACTTCTAGGCTAGGGATAATCATGTACTGCACAGTGCCAAAGATTATTATTTTGTGATACCATGGCTATGCAGCACATTTAATCACAATACAATAATAAATGTGACAATTAACAAAAAATATCTGTATCACAAAAACTGCCACAAACTTTAGAGCTCAGCTGGCAATGTCACAGCAAAATGTCATAAGACGCTATAATATTCTCGAAATATGTACATGCATACAACAGCTACAGAAATTAACATATTGGTCATTCTTGCACCAAAGTATGGTTTTCCCTGGCTCAATATAACAATGCAATCATTCACTAACACCTTGCATCTCAGTGAAATACAAAATACATAAAAATATATGCCAAAAAAATTGTGAGAACATACTGATGCATGGTCTTTGTGACTATCTTTTTCACCGCCTTTGCTTTCTTCATGTTTCCTATCAGTAAGCCAACAGCTGCAAAAAATGCTATATAAAAGTAACATATCTTTTATCACAACTGTATGCAGATCACACATTTTATGCCATCTATGAAATCGACAAGCTCATTTTCTTTACACTAATAAATAGTGAAAAGATTCACTTTGCACAAGTGTACGTTATTGTCAACATGTCACCCCAGATTTCCATTTTTGACGTGCTACTGTTATGCTGTAGGTGTCTACAATACAAGTTGTCGAGTGTCCATCCATCTGTCTGTCTCTCCATTTGCAACGAATGTACACTGTGTCCCGTAAAAACCTAACCCTTTAGACATTGTGCAATAAAAAGGTCAAATTTGAACGTATTTGAATAAAGTTTTGCAAACTTAATCAACGATAAATTTCTGAAGCGACTGCCAAATTTTGTTTAAAAAACTTATTTTTTTGTACCAAAATTATTAAATGTTAAATATTGACAACAAAATATCTCTGTTACCAATATGGTGTTACATAAGTAAACCCCTATGTAAATTTGTGTAACTTTAACAAACAAAATCTGATTCTGGCAAAATTTTACGTCAACAATGCGCTATCTATTGGCAATCAACGTGCCAAATTTCAGTTAAATTTTTCTATGCAAACAATAGTTACAGTGGCTTGTGTGAGGTCACCTCAAAACGTGAAATGTCCAGTATTAGGTAACTGTTTGTTTAATTCTGACAGTGTCCACAGCTTGCTGGAAAATTCAACGATAAACTTTTTAGTACCATAAAGGTTAAAGGTTAAAGGTGCATATAGCTCTTAATGATCCCATCTCAGAGCTACGGAGCGTCACTTGTCATATGGGATCACACAGTGTTACCTGCCACCCGACAGAGGTGAACGCGCCCTGCCTTAACCCCAGCCAGATAGGCCGGTACTCGATTTACCTACCCCAGAGGGATGGAAGGCTGAGTTGACCTAGGCGGTTGGTTACATCCCGAGATGGTTTACCTGCCTACAGGCAGTCACCCATCGCAGTATTAACCGAGCCCGGCGTACAGTAACTTTGCTGATTGGATCAGACGCGTTACCATAGCCTCTCTTGTCTGAACAGTTTAATTAAAAAACGATCGTCTGCAGAATACACCATTTTTTAATTGTTTACATGATTTTAATTGCATCAACAAACATCACTTCTGCATGAGCGACTGCAGTAGCCGATGTAACACCATATTGGTAACGGCAATATCTGATTATCGATATTCAACATTTAATAATTTTTGTAAGAAATAATATTTTTCAACAAAATTTGGCAATCACATCAGAAATTTATCAGGAATTAAGTATACAAAACTTTATTTAAATTCGTTGCGATTTAACATTTTTATTGCATGATGTCTAGGGGGTCAGATTTTTACTGGACACAGTGTACTGCGGCTAAACATTTGGTCGTAAAGAAAAACTTATTACACAAATAATCAGCCCTTTGTTGAGGTTTTCTGCATACAAAATTTGGGGATGTAGTTCAAGGGGAACACTTTTCATGGAAAACTGGCCATATCTCGGAGATGATAAAAGACAGGGCAAGGTTACTATTAATCACTAATAAAAAGTGGCATATGCCCTCAGATGAAATGAAAATCATTGACATTGGCAGGAACAGCACCAGATTTTTAGAGCTGGAGTGGTCCAGGTCAAGTGGTTGTCGATTTATACTGTTGCTACCTCTACCCTCCCTTCCCCTTCACCCATCCAAAAAAGCTTGGATTCGCACAAATCTCATGGGTCGTCCTGTTGGAGACTAGGGGAGGGAGGGTTCAGACCCCTGGACTCCTGCCTGCCACCCATGGATTTTGGATAACCTTGAGGGTCAGTACTCCAACAGGAACTGTATAGGCTGTAGCACATTTTTACTAGCTACAGGTAGGCTTTCTTGTTTAAATTTATACAGAATTAACTGTGCTTGACCTAAATTGACTTTCAGCTCTCAGCAGAGGACAAGAATACTGCACAAAAGCATTGCTATGCCATCTGTTGATATTTGACCAAATACACACTATATCGTACCAAGAATGCATTAGGGATTGCAATCCCAGGATCCCAGCTGGTTTTGCCAATGCTGCCAATCCCGGGATTTCGGGAATACTACAATTAGTAAAAATTGTACTTTTCACATGCTAAATAAAACAAATAAAATTTTTTAGCCATCTGATGAGTAAAATATTTTATGTTCACTAGAGTCTTACTCCTTGCTGTGCACTGTAGGCCTAATTTATATTTTGACAGTTATGCTGTCACCTTCTACAGTTCGAATACATTTTCGGTAGGACATATACTACATTTTATGCCTGAAATAAGTCAATTGTATATACTAAAATGACCAATTTGTAAGCCTAATAACGAAACGGAATCCCGGGATTTCCGGGATTGCAATCGCTACTCTGGATAAAAGAAAGGTAAGGTTACTAATAACCAAGTGACCTTAGAGATCGATCACAATTTGCATCGAACTGTAGTAATACTTTCAAAAAATTAAGTATACTAATATAAAAAGAACACAACTCTCACCTATAAAATGCAATCTATAAGTAAAAATAAATAAAATCCTAAACCGGCAACGGCGGCAAGTGCTCCAGCTGTTGCGTTCTTGTTGCTATGGAGACATCAACAATAATTATTATTATATGCCACATTATTTAATCATACCGCACGTAAACAACAGGCATGGATAGTGGTTTTGGTGCAAAATAATGTTTTAAGAAGGATAAAGTAACTGATTAGAGTCTTGTTCTGGTAAGATTAAGTTTGAACGTACTGTGGCGCAGGCTGTGCCGTTTGAGACACTGCGCTAAGGTTGTGTCGTTTGGGTCGATTGAATCTGCTGAGCTGAGCTGATCTAATCTTCTGTTGGTAAACTGCTGATCCAGAAATCGCTGATCTGTTCAGATGAGAATCTGCTGAGCTGATTTGCTGAGCTGATCTGGAAGTGGCTGATCTAAAAAGGAACAGTGAATAATGTGAACTCGGCATTTTCAGAATTAAATGCATAGACATTGTACTAGTCAGTATAGGCTAATGAAAGTATCGACGT